>Ga0257106_1000119_pt1 | contig 48827 bp, 22 predicted proteins | sample LP_taG_3_FD_190177 | JGI IMG/M metagenome (GOLD analysis project Ga0257106, IMG submission 190177) | Marine microbial communities from Northeast Subartic Pacific Ocean, Canada - LP_J_2011_P26_10m | ecosystem: Environmental > Aquatic > Marine > Oceanic | place: Canada: Northeast Subartic Pacific...
ACCGAGGATTGTGCACTGCGACGATATGACGGGGAAAGAGGTTGAGAGAGCGTTGGTGGAAGCGACGAGAAAGCATCCAAACGTGACGTTTTACGAACATCACGCTTGCGTAGATTTGATGGCTTCCTCCTCCTCCTCCTCCTCCTCCTCTAACAAGGAGAGACGATGCGTAGGCGCCGTTGCCGTTTCGAGCGGCGGCAAAAACGACGACGATTCTCATCAAGAAGAAGCATCAAAAATTGTGCGCTTTTACGCCTCCACTACCCTTTTGGCGTGCGGAGGCGCCGGTCAACTCTTCCCTTCCACGACGAATCCGGTCGTGTGCACTGGCGACGGTATCGGCATGGCTGCTCGCGCCAACGTCGTGTGTGAAAATCTTGAGTTTGTGCAGTTTCACCCGACCGCTTTGTACGCCGATAACGACAGCTCGAAATCGCCGGCGAAGAAACTCGACGAGAATGAAAACGCATTTTTGATCACGGAAGCCGTTCGCGGTCACGGCGGCGAGTTATGGACGCACTTCGAACGCGGCGAGAGGTTCATGCCGAACTATGACATTCGAAACGAACTCGCGCCGAGAGATGTCGTCGCGCGAGCTATTCACGCGGAGATGCGCAAAAACAACTCGCCGTGCGTCTATCTCGACATCACGAAAAAAGACGCCGAGGACGTCGCAAAAAATTTTCCCGGCATTTATAAAGAATTGAAAAAACGCAACTTGGACATGACGAAACAAAGAATTCCAGTGAGACCAGCCGCACATTACCTCTGCGGCGGCGTCAAGACGAACATAGACGGCGAGACGAGTCTTTCGGGCTTGTTCGCGTGTGGCGAAGTCGCGTGCACGGGCGTGCACGGTGCCAACCGCTTAGCTTCGAACTCGCTTCTCGAAGGCGTCGTATTTGCGCGACGCGCGGTTAAAACTGCCACGCGAAAATCAAAAGAAAGTTTGAAGCAGTTGTTGGAAGATGAATTCGAGGATATTGTGGACGAGGACGACTATTTGAAATGCAACTACGATGTTTTCAATTCCTCGCGCAAAACGAAATCGAACAAACGTCGCGGTCAAATGGTCAAGAAGGACTTCTCATCTGGCGACGCGTTTGCGCAAAGTTTGAGAAAAGAAGTGCAACTCTCCATGTGGCGCGCGTGCGGCATCGTTCGACGAACGGAGGACATGCGCGAAACTTTGGTCAAATTCAAAGCGTTGCAACGTTTGATTGACGATGAAGAGGAAGAAGCGGCGTTGCTGAATAGTGGCAACGACGACGGTACGGTTACTTTAGCTCTAGTTGAGGCGAAGAATTTACTAGCGGTTGGCACTTTAGTTTTACGATCGGCTTTGAAGAGGAAAGAAAGTCGCGGGTTACACTACGTCGTCGAGTACCCGGATAGAGTCGAAGGAGAACGAGTGTCTACAGTGTTAGCTCCGATTGAGAACGACGACGACGATGAAACGAGAAGCAACATTTCGTCTCGCTCTGCGATTAAAATGGAGGGCGAGGAAGAAGAGGAGCTGTTTGTAGTCGAGCAATACAAAGTCGTCGCGCGAGGTCCGCGCTGATTTGTTCAAAAACGAGAAGCAATTAGAAACTTAGAAGAGAGAAGTTAATATTTATTTATTACAATCGCGCGTTCGGCATGTGTTTCATGGCTTGCCTTATACCTAAATCAGCCATAATCTCCTCCGAGCCACCTAGAATAGCCGCGAACTTGTTGGATTTCTGAAACGCTTCGATGATGCGTCCCATCCCAGTTCTCGTAATCGCGCGTCCGCCAAAGATTTGGCACGCCTCGTCCGAGACCAAATTCGCCACGCGCGTGCAAAAGAATTTCAGAAGCGCTATGGGACCCGCCAACACTACGGATTGTTCTTCGTGCGACAAGACGTTCATTTGGTGCGTGATTTGTTCCGTCCACGCCTGCACAGCTTCAATCTGCGCGGCCATGATGGCCAATTTCCCTCGAATCACCGGCTGTTCGATCAACTTCTTCCCGAACACGATGCGTTGGTTGGCCCATTTGAAACACTCGGCTAAAACCAATCTATTCGCGGCGTTTGTGCCGGCGACGATATACCATCTCTCGTGATTGAAATTGAACATGACGTACATGAAACCTTTCCCTTCTTTCCCGAGTAAATATTCCTTGGGCACGCGAACGTTTTCGTACGTCACGTATGCAGTCCCCGCTGACGGTGAATACGACGTTTTAATCGGTTTTGTGTCCACGCCGCCCCACGCTCGATCTATGAGCAACAACGAAAACGTCCCGTCTTGCATTTTCACCGCGGTGGTGAAATAATCAGAAAATTGTCCGTTCGTGATCCACTTCTTGACGCCGTTGACGATATAATCCCCAGTCGACGGATCTTTCGTCGCGATGGTTTGTAAACCGGCGACGTCAGAGCCAGCCGCCGGTTCCGAAATCGCCAAGCATATCCTCTTCTTTCCTAACAACACTTCCCTCCCAACTGTTCGTGCGACGTCCGGTCTCCCAAACTGCAACACCGGCGGAAGGCCGATGACGAGTCCAGCGCCTAAGCCATCGACGTACCCGGGCACGCCTAACCGGCACGTCTCTTCGTGCGCAATCAGCTCGTGAAACGAATCGAACTCGTTCACGTGTACTCCGCCTAACAACTCTACGCCGCAGTTTTCAACGACGTCGCGCATCCACGGTCCTTTCGGCATCCGCGCGACGAGCAAACCGTTTTTACCGAGCAACTCGTACACTTCTTTCGTCGGATGTTCACCATTCTCGTCCGCTTTTACGCATGTAGGCGCGACGTGCGTGTCAAAAAACAACCTGCACGCTTTCCGAAACTTCACGTGACTTTCGTTGTAACACAAACTCGTGGGCTTGCCCGAGACCGATGGCGCGAACGCCGCCGGCTCCGCGTACGGCACCAACTCCAAGTCGCCTTTTTTCCTCTCCAAAGTTCTCTCTTTCCCTTTCCTCCTTTCTTCTTCTCGAACTGTACCGATTCGAAACTTCTTCGCCACGGTCTCTAAGACATCGTGTCGGTGATACTTATAAAACGCGTTCGTGGAATCTGCGCCGGCGACGCGATCGATGAACTGTTTCCCTCCCGGGTGAAACTTTGCGAATTTTGTCACGTCGTAGACGAAATCGTCTATGACGATCCAATTCGATTCGTGCGAGTTATGCGTCGCCACTTCCGCTCGTGAGTACGAAGGAAGTTCTCTCTCTGTATCCTCCATTTCTTGGCTATACAGTTATATAGTTATTATAGAATTCGTCGCGTTCTGTTTTGCTTTTACTACTTTTATACGGGTGTGTTTAAAGTGCGCACAACTTTTGTTTATAACGAACTCTTATTAAAGGTTTTATACTCGTACGACAGACACTTTTACCATCAAAACATGAATCATGAATCAAATTTCTCTGTCTGTCTTCAAACAAAAAATCTCTCGAAATTTTCAGTCCAACACTTTTAAAAAAAAAGATATTTTTGTCTCTTTCGATCGAAAAAGCTGCAAAAAGAGATCACACGCAAGAACAACAACACCAATACCTCTTTCGAATCAGACGAACCACCAGAGAAGGCGAAGGAAAGCTTTTCGAACATAATATTCTTTTTCTTGGAGTCGCGATGATGAAGATGCAGTCGTTAATAACGTCGTCGCGTTCCAGTTGTTCAGGGAGGAAGAACAACGACAACAACGAAAAGAGATTTTTATATTCGACGACGAGGAAGAAGAACTTTGTTTTTGTCGGCGGGAAAAGATGTCATCATCAAAATCATCATCATCGAACGAGAGTTATAAACGAGGACGCGTCTTCTTCTTCGTCGTCTTCTTCTCAACAACAACAACAACAACAACAACAACAGCAAACACAAAGATCCTCATCATCATCGGCGTCGTACGGGAAATATTCTTCCGCGACAGATTCGCCGTTGGATTTAATCGATGTGCCGCTGGAGTTGGTTCAAATTCGCGCGTACGTTCGATGGGAAGAAGCCGGGAAACCAGAAGGCATGCCGGCGGAGTGGCAAGCGGCGGAGTTCGCTCGAGCGTTGGACGATTTGAGAGTCGAATTGGTGGAAGGGACGCCTTTGAATGAAATACGGAGGAAGTTTAACGTGATGACGGTGAATAACGGGGAAGACGACGCGCCGATGAAGTTACCGAGGGAGGTGGAGGAGTATAAAAGAGAGAGGGAGGAGATGATGCGCCGAGCGGCGGCGATGGGGGTGTCGCAGCAACAGCAGCAACAGCAACAACAACAACAACAACAACAACAGCAACAACAGCAACAGTTCGTGAGGCCGGCGGACATCGTGAACGCGAGAATTGCAAACTCGACGGCGCGTCCGATTGGCGATCAAGAGTTTGCTTTTGGATCCGGGTCGTTTGATTCGTTCGACGAAACGGATGCATTTACTGAAGAATCTGTTCGAGAGGAAGAGGAAGAGGTTGCTGCGACGAATATTACCGCCGAAGCGTCTTCTCCAGTTGTTGAATATGAATTCGAAGAGAAAGTTCAAGAGGAGGTAAATCAAGAAGAAGAAAAAGATGAACAGCCAACACTCGTCGCCGAGCCGCAACCATTTGTTGTCGTTGAACAGCATCATCAAAACGTCGATCCAGTCAGAAGAGCTTTCGATTCATCTTCTATTTACGATTTGATTCCTAAAAGCAGCAACGCGTCCAGCGACGAAGACGCGTCGGTTGAAAAGAGCGAAGACTCTTCTACGACCTCCTCCGGGGCGGCGAAGTCCTTCATGCGACGCTGGCGACGACAATCGGACGAACAATCCGTTTCGGATGAGAAAAAGTTGGTGTGTTCGAGTAAGTTGTACCCAATCGGTGAAGGGTACGAATTGCTCGTTCAAGTTTTTGAACGCTCGGAGACGGACTCGGCCGCAATGTCCGGTGAGAGAAGCCGAAAAACAAATCGAAGAGTCAAGTTCGTGACGGACTATCCGGAACCGTTAACTTTGCACTGGGGCGTTGCTAGAGACGAACCGGGGCAGTGGATTTTACCGCCCGAATCGACGATGCCGGAAAAAACGAACGTTGTCAGTCACATGTCCGCGGAGACGCAGTTAAAAGACGCCGGCGAAGGATGCTTGGTGGACTTGGTCACCACGAAAGCTGTCCAAAGTTCAGCGAAGAGCGCTTCTTCTCCGAGCTCCTCTAGCGCTATTGCCGGCGAACAACAAACGCAACCGATTGAACAAGAGTGTCGCCAAATGCAGAACTTGTCCATTTACCTCCCGGATAGCGATTCAGCTACCGAGAGTGAGTTGATGGGCGTGCACTTCGTATTGCGGGATGAATTCGGAAACTGGTTCAAAGACACCACAAACGGGAACCAAAATTTCAACGCGTTGTTACAAGGCGCGGGAGGACGAAACGCGAAGCCCACGGATGAGTTAACGACGCAAATTATCCGCGCCGAAGCCGGTGGAAACTGGTGGAGTTTAATGCATCGATATAATCTCGCGTATCAGTTGTTGCACGAGAAGATTGGCGCGGAAGAAATCGATCCGTCGAAAGCGCTCGTTCGCATAGCGAAAGTTTTCGTCTGGCTTCGATTTTCGCAGTTGCGACAATTGACTTGGCAAAGAAATTATAACGTGAAACCGAGAGAATTGTCCTCTTCTCAGCAAAAGCTGACGTATAAGTTAGCGGAATTGTTTTGTGAGCGACCAGAATTGAGAGATATTGCGCGCATGTGCCTCGAAACCGTCGGACGCGGCGGAGACGCGGGTACCGGACAAGCCGTGCGCGATGAAATTTTGAACATTATGCACAGAAACGACATCAAAGAAGTCTCCGGAGTCTTTCTCGAAGAGTGGCATCAAAAATTACACAACAACACGTCCCCTGACGATATTGTCATTTGCGAAGCCTATCTCGCGTTTTTGCGCGGTAACAGCGACTTGAACGCCTATTGGAAGACGCTCACCCAAGGCGGCGTTACGCGTCAAATTATGGAATCATACGAACGACCAATTAAAGCAGAACCTACGCCGAGACCTCACATCGCGCAGGACCTCATCAGAGATTTTGAGAACTACTTGATTATCTTAAAAGCAGTGCATTCTGGGGCAGATTTGAAGCTTTCCATCGAGGTGTGCTGTAGCCAAAGAAATTATCTCGGCTTATCGCAAGCTCTGCAGTATTGCAGACAATTCACCGACAAAGTTGGTAACGAAATAGCCCTTTTAGAGGCGACTATTCAAGCGCGTCACGAAGTTCGTAGCGCTGGGTTGAAGCAGGGCACGCACAATCACGATCGCGAGAAAGTTAGGGAGTTGTTATACTTGGACTTGGCGTTGGGCGGGGTATCTTCAAGAGCGGTGCAAAGAGCGGAGTTGCCGAAAGATATTGGTGAAGCCTTAGAATTCTCCGCGTTAGCGTTGGAAGATTTATGTTTATCATTACCGACGTCTTGCGAAGATTTGGCTTTAAGTTTGGTCGAAATGCGCCGCGTGATCAGTTCTCGACACGAATCGAGTGGAGATGAAAAGACAAAGTACTTTTGGGCGTTGCGCGCCAAAGCCACGGTGGATCGCGCGCGAATGGCCGTCGCTGCGTACGGGGATTCCATCAACTCATCTATGCAGCTCACCGCGGAAAGTATTGGCGACGCGTGTAAATGCGAGCAATGGACCATAACGCACTTTAGCGACGAAGTTATTCGAGGTGGGCCGGCGTTTGGTTTATCTTTAGCGTTGACTAGATTGGACAAGATGTTACGACAAGAAGCGAACTTGGGTGCGTGGAGTATAATTTCGCCAAAAGAAGAGAAGGTCTGCGGTCGAGTTGAATTTTACCCTACGCTGCGTGAAATCATGAATGAAAGCTTCCGCGAACCGACCATTTTAGTCTGCGATAAAGTTGGAGGCGACGAAGAAATTCCTTTAGGTGCGGTTGCTTTACTCACACCAAGTTCCGTAGACGTCTTGTCCCACTCGGCCGTTCGCGCGCGAAACTCGGGTGTTTTGTTCGCTACCTGCCACGACTTGTCCGTCCTAGATTGTTTGTGCGAGTTTGTGAACGAGTTCGCGTCAACAAAATCCATCGGATCGGACTCCTCCGTTAAGATTGAACACGCCTCGGAAGCGGAGATTGCCAAGGCGACGAAGATGAAGCTGGAAGAAGATCCGAGCACGCAAGCGTGGTTTGGTGTTGGTGCGACATCGTCGGTATCATCAACATCGAAAGCTAAGATCGATTTGGAAAAGAAACCGTTTTGTGGTGAGTTTGGTGTGAGCTTAGATGACTTCAGAGAGCACGTCGTTGGTGCGAAATCGCGAAACACGCGAACGTTGCGCGAAAGTCTAGAAAGTTCCGACCTTCCATCTTGGATCAATTTGCCGCGATCGATTGCCATACCATTCGGCACGTTCGATCACGTTTTGGAGGATCCGATAAATAAAGATAAAAAAGCGCAGTTCGTAAGACTCATCGATCAAATTGACGATAGTTCTGGCGATAGTTTGGAAGACACTTTGAACCGCGTGCGATCATGCGTGAAAAGTTTAACCCCCCCAATAGATGCCCGCGAGGAACTCTCTCGCGTGATGAAAGCAGGTGAAATGATACCGCCGGAAACCGACGAACAATGGGACAAAGCCTGGAAGGCTCTAGTCTCCGTTTGGGCGAGCAAATGGAACGAGAGAGCATACGTTTCCGTGCGTAATCGCGGCTTGACGCACAAGAATTTGCAAATGGCTGTTTTGGTTCAACCGGTAATTGATGCCGACTACGCGTTTGTCGTGCACACGACCTCGCCGGCGAACAACGACGAGAATGAATTATACGCCGAGATCGTTAAAGGTTTAGGCGAAACTTTAGTCGGTAACTACCCGGGAAGAGCGTTGAGCTTCAAAGCGGACAAGCGCGCAAACTCGCCTCCAGTGATTACCGGTTTCCCGTCTAAAAATGTCGCATTGAGCGTTCCAAAAGGAACCTTGATTTTTCGATCCGATTCAAACGGCGAAGATTTAGAAGGTTACGCTGGCGCTGGCTTGTACGAATCAGTCACGACCGAAGTTGAAACCGTCACGCACGTGGACTATTCAAAAGACGAAATGGTCTGGAACGACCGAGGTACCGCGGATCAAATCATGAGTAAAATCACGGAGGCTGGTATAGCAATCGAAAAGGCATTAGGGTGCGCGCAAGATATCGAAGGTTGCGTCAAGGATGGTAAAGTTTACATCGTTCAAACGAGACCGCAAGTGTAATAATATTAAATATAGCATTTATGATTTAATAACGAAAGCAAGACTCAACCCATTTAAATATGAATACCATCTTTTCCTCTTATGTGTGCGTGTGTGTGTCTGTGTGTTTTACCATGTTTTTCACACGCTGCTGACCGCTCGATGCGCTTTGTCCAAAGTCTGCTGGCGCTTGTCAGCTTGAGCTCATTTTTTATATGTATGTACAACTTTATTCGTCTTCGTCTTCGTCTTCGTCTTCCTCCTTCTCCTTCTCTTCAATCTCTGTCGGTATTGCTCTTTTCATCAGAGGTTTGACCAACTCTTCCACGCTCGTCATCGCCCCGTTCGCAGTGAACTTGCTCAACTGATACACTTCCTTCTGATAGCAGTTGTTACACAAATCCGCGCCTTCCAAGATTTTACTTTTCAACCATTGCATACTCGTTCGCTTACTTTTGCAGTTAACACAAACTTTATTCGCCAGCAGCGCGTGTTCTTTCACCCAACAGTTCCTGCATAAATCAAAACTCAAGTCAACTTTCGATTTAAACCACTGCCCGGTCGTTTGTCTCGATTCGCACGCGTAGCATTGGCGACTGGTCAGCGCTAACGCTTCGTTCCGGTAACATTTATCGCACAGCGTCGCTCGCGAGAGTAATTTCGACCGTCGCCACCGGCAGGTTTTCTCTGTCGCGCACGAGACGCATTTTTTTTTTGACAAATTTACAATCTTCTGTTGTTCTTCCTGTGGCTGCTGCTCCTGCGGTTGATTCGACGATGGCTCCCACATGTGCGTATTGCAATTGCAAGGCGATCACCTCAGGGATCACCTCTCTCTATCTTTTTCTCTCTCCTCGTGTTTCTGTTTCTCTATGATTCTATTCTCTAATTAATGGAACGACTTAGGATAAAATCGCTTCGATTTTTAATTTCTTCTTCTTTAACTCTGATCCATGACTACGTACACGTCGGAAACCGCGGAAACGCGATGATATTAAACAACAACAACAACAACAACCACAACAACCACAACAAATCAACACAGCAATAACAACAACAAATCCAAAGTGCGCGCGCGCGCAAAAATGTGTTTTACTACTACTAATTTGTAAGGAAGAATAAAAAACAAATTTTGTCGCGGATATCGCCTACTCATGACACCCTAAACACTAGTCACAGATACTGAGATTTCAGACTGGAGACTTGACTGAATTCACCTCTGGTCACGGAAACCAGAACCTGGCACCAAAGGACACAGAGATCCGAGTTGCCGCACTCTGTCATAGAAACAGAGTCCGCCCATAGAAGGCAATAAGCCCACAGAAGGCTTGGCAGTTGCATAGCTCTGCATTCATAGCTACTCCTTGGAAGAGTTGCAATACCTCAATTCACTACTCATACATACACACCACTCCTTGCTTCACTCATTAGTAGTTGCACATACCCTAAACGTGATTATTGTCGGCGTTCCTTAGACAAATTTTTGAATTCATACTGCACCGTAGGAGAAAAACTCTCCTTATTTGTGTGATTTCACAGATTTGGCTATTTAGAAATTATTTGTTCTTGGGGTTTTGTCCCTCTGCTTTGCTTCTCTTTTGTTGACAAAAAGAACAAAAAGACGATTATTTTTCACCTCAAAATTTCGTTTCCGTTGTTGTTGTTTGTTGTTTGTTCGTTAACAACCAACAGTAAGAACACCATTGCTAACACGAACGCAGAGAGAGAAAGAAAACAACAAGAAAGAAGAGAAGAATGAACGAGCCTGGCGACCACCACCAAAACCAGGAGGACCGCTCGAATACCAACAGGAACGACGTGGACTCAGGCCCGTGGTTCGACCCGGACGAGTTAACCCCGCGCTCGCTTTGGGAAAAAATCGGCGACGGTTCTTTCGGGAAAGTCTACCGAGCGCATTTGTTGGGGACAGCAGTGGCGGTGAAAGTGATTCAGAATTTAAAACCCGACCGAGTCGCCGGCTTGAAACGAGACATATTTTACCTCTCGCGCATGACGCACCCGAACGTGGTTCCTGTTTACGGCGCGTTCATCGAGGAAGGGATGCTGCACATGGTCATGGAATTCGTCCCGAACTCTTTGAGGAATAAACGCGTCGTCAATCAGGTTAACGTGGTGCGAGTTTTACAAGACGTGGCGAGAGCGCTGGTGAGGATGCACGCGCAAGGACACATTCACAGGGACGTGAAAGCGAGGAACGTGTTGATTTCAGCGGTACGATTCTCGTTATTCTTTTCGAAAGAGCATTAGCCTTTTCCTTTTCCTTTTCCGCCGCCGTTAAAGCTTCGTCTTCGTCTTCTTTGAGTCCACAATTATTATTTCTCTCTTTTGGGTGCTCCGAACAACTACCAAAAGAGAGAGAAAAGAGACCAAAACATTTTACTCTATGGCTGCTTATTTTGTTTACTCACCTCTTTTCGTCATCGTCCTCGTACTAACTACGTTCCACTTCAAACTCTCATCATCACCAAAAACAACAGGACTTTGAAACCGCGAAACTGACGGATTTTGGTCTGGCGCGCATCCTACCGCAATACGCCAACGACCGACGAGACGTGAACCCGAAGACGACGCCAAAAATCGGTCCACCGAAATATCGAGCGCCAGAGGTGGAAAAACACGACTCGGAGAAAGACCACACGTACGCATTTTCTTCGGACGTGTACGGATACGGGGTCATGTGCTTTCAGCTCATCGATCAGGTGAAAAAAAGGAGACGGAAATCGCATCCGCACGAGGTTGATTTCGTCACCGGTTTGGGCAACGCGTGCTGCGAGGAAGATCCGAGAGCTCGACCGACGGCGGCGATGTGCTTGGCGAAATGTCGCGAGTTTTTAGGCGAGTCGTGGACGGCGAACGACAGAGTGTGGGGGAATCCGAATCCGACCGAACGAGTCGGATATTGGACGACGGAGATGATGGACGTCGGGACGTTTAAGAAAGTGGCGCCGAAAGAGGAAGAGGAAGGGAAAGACTCTCCGAGCGGGTTGGAACACGGCGAAACGCCGACGACAACAAATGGGCGCACGCAAACGCACGGTAAAAGAGGAAAACATAGCGACGATGAAGACGAGGACGAGGAGAACGACGACGACGACGAGGAAAATCAGCAAATCAACAAGAACAAGAAAGCGAATGAACGCGAGTTGATAAAAATGCTCGAAGACGAAAGAAGAATGGGAGAAAAAGGAACGACGACGACAGCTCCAGCAGCTGTACAAGCAGCTGTGCAAGCAGTAGTAGACGCGGAAAATAGGAACGGAACGAATACGAACGGAACGGGGACACCAACGACGACGACGACGACGTCTTTACGGCGACGAGTCATTGAAGCACACGGGAACACTAACAATACTAACAACAACGGCGCCAAGGCCAATCGGAAACGCTCGAAACCGGCGACTGGGGACGCGATGGATATTGGTGTTAACGCGCATGCCGCCGGCATAGAGAACACCCAAGTCGCAATGGTTCGATCCGCGGATGGACGAATCACAAAAACGAGCTCTCTCGGCGAAGACTCTGGTTCCCAAACGCCGGTCAGTAAATATTCCCGAGGTGAGAACGTGGCGAGCGAAAACGGCCCTCCCGTCGTGAGAAGACTGAACAGTCTCTCCACCTTAGGCATGGGCGATTTGAAAGTTGAAGAAACTCGAAGCTAATATCATCATCCTTTGTTGTAACGAGATCTTTTACTGTACTTTGTGATATTAGTATGATGTGATATTAAACGTGCTTCCCTTCCTTTCGCAACTCGCCAACTCTTTCTCTCAGTCTGGTCATTTCTTTCGTGATTTCATCTAACGAGGCAGTTTCCGCGGAAAACTCCTTCGGCGAGTGCGATTGGTGGGTTTTGTTTTCGTTAGCTCCTTCTTTTCCCCCGTGTGTTTCGTCGTGATGATGCTCGTCGTGATGCGAGTGATACTTATGGTGCATGTAATGTTCTAACCCAAAGGCGACCACGAACGTTCCAATCTGTTGTTGTTCGTGTGTTATTATATGTGTCAGTTTCAAACGCACATCGTCATAAAAAAGAAAAGAAGAAGTTAAGAAGATCATCGAAATCATCATCATCGTCGTTTCCTCCTCGTCGTCATCCAAACTTGAATCATCATGAGGAGCGTGTGGTATTATACTCTTTCAAAAACCTTCTTTAAGTTTTAGGGGAAGAAGATGAAGATGACACGATAACGATGAGATGAGAGAAAAACAACGCGCAAAACAACAAGAACAACAACAAGAACAAGAACAAGAACAACGTACCATCGCGTGTTTCACCGGTCCAAACGACCCGGTTTTGATAAACTTTGTTCGATACCACTCCATTTTATGTAATGTTGTTGTTGTAATAAACTAAGAGAGAGAGGGAAGAGAGAGAGAGAGAGAGAGAAAAGAGTGAAGAAGTCTTCGAGAAGAAAAAAAGCATACAGTCAAAAAGGCGAGAGAAAAAGAGAAAAAAATCGAGAGCAAAAAATCGAGAAAAAAAGGCAAGAGTTTTTAACAACAAACAACGCCGGTGTTTTCTTCATTCTGTTTGACGGCGCTTTTCGCGCGCTTTGAATATCTCACCTCACGTAGAAGATGGCACCACCACGGAAACAGAACAATAATCGCTCGGCGTTGTCGGAACAACTCTCGAAGCTCGCTTCAACGTTCCCGCAAGAAAATACCAGAGCTCTGAAAGGAGGCAAAGCGTCCATCTTACACACCGCGAGAGATGCGGCGGACATTCGATTGGAAGAGATTCAAGAAAGAGCGCAAAAAGCGTTCGAGAATGTTAGGAGAAGAGATAGTCGGTTCGACGCGTTCGGGAGTAAACTGTTTTATAACACGAACACGAACAGTGTTGGGATGTTTGGCGACACAGAAGGTGAAGAGTTGGAAGGGTATCAGCAGCAAAATCATCGAGAAAAACTGGACGCGAAAGAGAACGAGAAGCTGAATAAAGTCATCAGGCAGTTTCTGAGGCTGTTCGCGTCCACGTGCGGGAAGATTTTTGGCGGCGACGAGGACGAAGCGACGGCGAAGGACGAGACGTTGAGAGAAGAAGCGGCGGACGGCGCGCATATTTTTGAATATCTCATACGGAGGTTTAAAGTTAACGTGTATAACGTGGACGACGTCATCGCGTCTTTGTTGCCGTATCACGGAACCAATCAGTTCGTGAAGGTGGTGCAAACGTGCAATTTCGAAAACGCGAAGAAGTTCGAATGGATGCGAGGGGTGAAGGAAAGCGGCGCCAAGGTGCCGAGAGAGTACTTGGCGAAACGAGTGGCGAAAGACAAGGCATTTTTAACCTACATTTGCGATAGCGCGGTGGAATGCTGCAACAGCCAAAGTAATAACGATTTTAACGCGACGAACGGTACGACTTCCGCGAGTTCGGTGAGTCATTCGTTTTACGTCGTTTTAATGATTGAAAGTCTCGATTGGATGAAACGCATTGAAAGCGCGCATTTGCAAAGATTTTTAACGTATTTAGAGCCTGGATTGCATCAAAAAGCCTCGTCTGAACACTACGCGGGGTGTTTGATGCTCATCGCGGCGTTATGCGCGAAGACGACGTTCACGGAGGCATTTTCGGTGGCGCTTTTAGAAGGCGTTTCAAAAGGTGCTCGAGCGCCGCTCGTTCGAGAGGCTATGCAAACGTTACTGGTGTTGTGTTCGAGTCAAAAAATCGAGACTATACCGGACCGGACGTTTAAGCATTTCGTAAAAATCGACAACGCGAGTTCTCACGTCGCGGAAATATGTGATAAGTATGGAACCGCGAGCGATTGTTTGGTGAATCCGTTGTTGGAAGCGCTCGGAAAGTTTTGCGGGACGCACGAAAATTACGAAAAGACTCTCATGGAAGCCTTGGAGAAGATTGAACTGACGGAACCGAGAGCGAAAAAGTTAGTTTGTAGTTTAGCGAGGAGCGATAAATCGGACGAAGTGAAAAGAAAGAGCATCGAAAGAGCGTTGCGTGCGGCGGATCAGAGATTTCCGAAGAGCACCGCGGAAGCGGTGGATTCGTTTTTGAGAGGTTTGGAACGCAGAAAAGAAAAAAGAGCGCACGACGAGCGACGACGACGATTGCAAGAAAAACAAGAAATCGATGGAAAGGAGAAGAAGAAGAAGAAAGTAAATAACGGTAGCAGTAGTTCGGAGGAGAGCGACGAAGAGGAGGAGGACGAGGAAGACGACGAGGAAGACGATGACAAAACGAACGCCGAGGAAGATCGAATGATGATTGACGAAGAGACGAGGAAAAAAGAAGAGGAAAAGTTGAAAGAGGAAGAAGAACAGTTACGACTCGATTTTGAATCCGCATCTTTCCTCCGCGAGGCTTTGGCTGGTTCGGCATCAGGGCCTATTGAGAATAAGAAGCTCGGCAATCGATCGTTGGCGGCTGCGTTAGATCATCCCACTGCGTCGATTCGAGAGAACGCGACGCAACGTCTGATTGACCTTCACGTCGAGTTCATCGAAAAGAAGGCAAAAGACAAAGACAACACTCTTCTTCCGCCACCAGGTCTGGAGAAGGGCGGTTTCCTAGCCGACGCGCTGTGCCGTCGATGCTCCGATGACGATCCAACTGTCGCTGCCTTGGCACTCGGCACTCCGTCTTTGAGCATGCTGACGAAAAATCGAACGTCGCTTTTCGAAGCTATCTCGCATCGATTAGAAACTGCGAGAGAGTTGAGCTCGAGATCGAACGAGCGAGATGCCAATAAAGTCGCGGACATTGAACGCAGAGTATGTAAGAAGGCATACGCGACACTTTTGAGGCAAATGTCAGGCGACAGAATAGACGACGACGACGACGACGACGACGAGTTAAGAACATTGCGCGATAAAGCCGCCGCTTTGGCATGTTACGGCGCAGTTTCTGCGTCGCACTCCCGCGCGGTCGCTCGATCTGTCGTAAACGACGCCTCCAGGTGTAAGCACCCGATTTTACTTGGTTTTACGGACGAGAAGAGAGCTATTGAGCAAGCCTTCTCCTCCGCGGAAGACAGCAAGAGTAGCGGATCTAAGAAGGATGTGCGACACGAAGGCGATGCGAGAATAGCAGCGAGTGTCGTGTACGCTATTGGTTACGGATTCAATCAAGCCGCAAAGAAACCACCCGCGATAGGAGAGTTTGATATCGAATTGTGGGTTCGCGAATCGTACCGCGACGCGGACGGCGCCGGGAAGCTGACGCTTCTTTTATCGTTGAAAGCCGCCTTGGCAGAGTGTAATTCGTCTCCAATGGAAGATATCATACGCAAGAGCATCTGGACGGTATTGAAAGACGACTGGGAACAAGGATGTCTCGGATTTGGTGGTAAGTTTCGGTCCCATCACGACGAAAGACTCAAGGATGGTAAAATTCCAATCGAGTGTTGGCTCTCTCTCAGCGAAGCGTCTAGTGCTCTGCCTTGGATTTCACCAGTCTCTAGAGACATTGCGAAAGATTTGTTCTCCAAAATCACAAAGAGAGATGCAAAAAGTAACGTCGCTGAAACTATTTTGATTGAGTCGTTTGATATGCTCGCCGGGAGCGAAAGTGAACAGACAAACGAATCCTTCGAAACGATAGTGCAAGATTTGTTGCGCAAGTGTTTAGATGCGTCAAGCCGACGAGGCGTTGATTCAGCGAGGTTTCTCGCCTCCAGAATAATCGCGGAGGACGGTACGAACGAACAAACTTTCGCATCGAGCACGCGAGGTAAAATTGTTGCTTTAGAAATGATTCAATCCGAAATCGAGGACGTGAAGGATTCCGACGAAATCGTAACAGCGCTCTTAGTCGCTTGTGCAAGCTCGGTGTCGTCTATTCGTCGGGCTGCAGCAGACGCGCTATACTGCGCACCAACGACGAGTGAATTTGCGCCTTTTGCTGCCGCTGCGAAAGCCAGAGCGCAAATCACCATCGATGGAGCGAGCGCTGTGAGGACGGCGATGCGAAGCGTACAAGTTTCAGTTGAAGATACGAAACGCTTGTTGAAGCCAATAACGGCGGTGAAAGTAGACGACCTTTTTAGAAGAGGAGAAGGTGATAGATCTACCAACGCGCAGTCGTCTACGTTTTGTCTGATGAATCCGCACGCCGCCCGAGTTCTTTTGTTCATTCTAAGAGGCGTTGGAGACGATCAAGTAAAGGCGGTTGAAATTGCTCGAGCGCTTGAACGCGCCACTTCTTTTGATGCCGACGAGACTGCACCCGATCAACTTGAAATTGCCGCGTTTGCTATCGAAGCAGTTCGATGTTTCGTTGGAGAAAAGCTCGCTTCTTCGGCGGAAGTGACGTCCGGTAAGTTTGCTTTCGACTCGTTTTTGAACGCCATGAAGTCTCAAATTTCGGTTTCCGTGCGCATCGCCTGTTTTGAGCAAATAGCGAGCGGGAGCTATCCTCTCATGAAAATACCACCAACTTCGCGCGCAAAGGTTTTGGACGTTTTGTTCCACGCGAATAAAAGCGACGGCGATAAGACCGCGCGTGGCGCTGCGAGAGCTGCAATCGCGTCGGTCCCCTTGGATTGTAAAGATGCCGTAGTCGCCATTTCCGGAGCGTGTAAATTTGGAGATAAGGATGTCGTCGTTGGTCTCACGAAAGGTGATTCGTTAGCGAATGCGGTCGCGGCTATGGAAGTGTTTTCTTGGCGTTCCGATACAGCGGTCAATCGCGATGCGTTGATTCACCCTTGCCAAAATCTCTGCCGAGCCCTCTTTGCGCAAAACGAAATCGACGTCGAGGAAGACGCTCGTCGCCAAGCTCTCAAAGAACAAAACGCGGCAAACAATTCCAAAATGAAAAAGAAACGCTTCTACGGCGCGGAAGATAATTCATCGTCGTCGTCGAGCGATGATAATAGCGATGGCGATGAAAAAATGAGCGAAAGTGATGACGACGATAACAACAAGAATGATTCCGAAACGAAAAAGCTCAACGAACAAATCGCTGAGCGTTCGTACGCGTTGACGTTAAGTTTGCAAACCTTAACAAAGTTAGCTGAGCTTTGTGGTCAGACCGTCAATAGTTGGGACATCGATCTCATTTGTGTTTCTGCGTCTAAAGCTTCTGAAGGGAGTTCTCGCGCGGCAGCTCTAGAGCTTCTCTCGGAGATGGCAAAGATCAAGCCAGAAATGGTTGTGAAGAAAGTTGTGGACGTTGCCACGACGCTCTCAAGAATTGCCGGCGAAAACGACGACGTTACGTTACAGCGAGCTTTAGAAAATGCTTTGAAATCTGTCGTACCCGTGTGGCTTTCCTCAGGTAAAGCTGACGTGAAGGAAGTCATTTGGACAATCGTAGAGGCGTCGACGAGAGCGCCGGAACGAAGACGCGCGCCATTGTGTGCCGCGCTCATTCGTGCCTGTCCTGAAGGCTCAAAAGGTTTGTCTGAGTTGATTTTACAAGTACTTGAGAATAGAAACAGTTTGGAAAAGTCCGCCGAAGCGCACAAAAAGAAGATGTACGCGATGCTGTATCAAAATGATGCGAAGAAGGCGACGGGTGGGAATTTAGATTTGATGGACCTCGACGATAACAACGTGGATGTTGATGATGATGTTGACGACGAGGACGACGAGCTCGAAGACGAAGAAAACAACAACAAAACAAAGTCGAACACGTGGGTCAAATCTTTGGTTATGACTTTGCTAGGTCACGAGAAACCAGTCAACGCGGTCGTAACGCTGGTAGATGCAATGAAGGTACGACTTTTTTCTCCTTCTTTCTCGTTTTTCGCGCGTGACTTTTTAAACTCGTTCGTTCGTTGCGTATGTTTCGGTGAAGAATTCGTATATGTGTCAGGATTCTGATTTTTCGTGATGAGAACTTCAAACGATCTGCTGCTTTCCTTCTGAGAAATGTACTGTCTACGACGACGATAGAAAAACTCTCTTTCTTCTTTTGTTCCTCTTCCTCTTTTCAAGACGCTCACGTGTACTTCTTTGCCTTTCTTTTTACAACACAACAGATTGCTGCCTCGAGAGGCTCGGAAGCGAGTAGAGGTGTCGTCGTCGTCGCGAACGCCGCGTCGCGATTCATATCAACTCGATCTTTTCTTCTCGCGCAGAAGAAATATAGCGCACATTCTGTGGCAAACTCGAACGTGTTACAAACCGCGTTTTCCTCGTTAGCTGAGAGAGCGTTGACGTTGCTAGATACGAAGGCGTCGTGTGCGAGTGGTCCTTCCGCCTCTAAAGCGGGTAGAGATTTATTCTCTGCATTGGATGCCGTTTTGCACCCAGGCAAGTTTCTTGAAACGTTGACGCCATTGCTATCTTGTGAAGAAACCTCGGTGCGTAAAGCGGCGTTGAATCTCCTCACGGATCGTTTGCAAAACAACGAGAACGCGCTGAGAGATTTGACGATTTCCGTCAAGAAGCAACAGAAAGAATCCAACGAGAGCATTAAGATTGCAGGTTTGAAACTCATCGACGAACTCGCAACTCTTGCCGTCAGAGATGGTACTCCAAACGCCCGTCAAGCGGCTCTTGTCGCGCTTGAAGCCGCAGCCATGCGGTTTGGTCGCGATGAAGACGCCACGCATTACGCGAATGCGTTGGTGAACGCCGCGAAACAGGTTGCAGAAAAATGTTGTTTTGCAAAAGACACGGAAGAGGAAAATGCGCTGAAAGCTATTAATTCGACCACGTCGAACGTGCTCGGTTCAGCCTCTTTGTGTCTCGCGCAAATTGCTCGAGCCACAGGGCCGAAGTTCATCGGCGCGTTGGCGCTCGCCGCGCCGGCAATGACTCGAATCGCCAAACTGGCCACTCAAATATGCTCTAAAAGCGCTGCCGCGAGAAATGGCGAAACACCAGAGAACGCTTTGGTTGTTTTATCAGCAACGCTTTCCGCGATCGACGCGTTTTGTGAAGACCAGTTAGCGAAGTTTATGAGTCCATACCTCTTGGACATTTTGACCGTCGCGACGCATCCGGCGTTGTGCGCAAAAACAGAGACAGACGATGACGAGGAGGAGGACAGAGACGACGAAGGTGTGTCTGGTAAAAAGAAGAAAAAGAAGAGCAGAGATAGCGTAAAAACAAATCTTACATCTCTCATAGCCGCCAAAGAAGCTGCTGCCGAATTACGCTCGGAACGCTTAGCGACTTCGTTCGAATGCCGTGTGCTCATGCCTCCTCTGGAAGAGTGTTGGGTAACGTTCATTCGTGAGAGCGAATCCGCGCGCACGGCAAACGAGGCATTGCGTTCGAGACTGGCATTTTTGGAAGTTTCAAACAAGGTAGCCGATCGGAAGGATGCTACGTCTGCGCACAGAGCTTCGCTGTTTTCGATTGCTTTGGAAGCCATGGACGTACGACGACAGTTCGCGGAGGAAGACGACGCGAGCGTTTCGGAGATGGAAGAAGTACAAACGTTAGCCGTGAACGCGGTGGCGAATTTAGCAGTAAAATGTACCGAGAAAGAGTTCACGCCATTTTACGCGAAATGCGTGGAGTGGGCTAAAGCGAGAGCTGGAGAGAAAGATGCCGCGAGATGGCGATTATCGGCGTTGTTTCGATTGACGAGTGCTTTGGCGGACCAGTTGAGAGCTGTTTTTGTGCCGTTTTACAGACACGTTCTGGACTTGACAGCGGCATGCTTAGACGACGAAGCCTTGGATATGTTAGAATCGAACAAGAAAAAGAAGAAAAAGAAGACGGATGATGAGAAGAGCAACAAAAACAACGACGATGTGATGGACGAGTGGCGCATGAAGGCGTTCGCGCTCGCCGCTTTGCGTCGGTGTTTCGCATACGATTCGGTCAATTTTCTCACGCAAGAACGATTCAACCAGTTTGCGCCTTTAGTTGCGAAGCACTTGTCTAAAGAACCGCCAAAGAAGAGTCGAGAATACGCAATGAGCACCCTGGATGAACTACTGGACGAAGGTGACGATGGAGCAAAGGACTTGAATGAAAACGACTCCGTCGGAGTAAAATTCAATCTCGGCGCCGAGTGTGTCGGCTGTTGTGCCGCTCTCTTCGCTGCTGCGCCCGACGAAGCGTTGTGGAAAACGTTACACCGAAACATCCTTAATGTGTCCAGAAATTACGAACATTCCAGAGCAAAGCTTCTCGTTATTGCCACGCTCGCTAAAATTATCGAGAATACCCAAGAAGAATACTTAGTCTTGCTTCCCGAAGCCATTCCATTTCTCAGCGAACTTCTCGAGGACGACGACTTAGAGGTGGAGATTTCGACGCAGGATTTGTTGGATAAGTTGACAAAGTTAAGTGGGGAGGACTTAGCGAGCCTAATGGAGCACGGATACGGCGACATGAGACACCAACGTGGACGGGATAAGGATATTGTGCAACACGAGAGCTACGTGTGATTTTAAAGCTAAACGCCTTGTGTAATAATACATTTTCATACGAAAAGAGCTAAAAACTAAGTAATAACTAAAACGGAAATACCCGGACGACACTCCCGATGAATTCACCTCGCAAACCGTTTGTCGTGCTGATAAACACCGCGTTAAGTAAAAGCGCATTCGGATCTGCATCGTTATACGCGTTGAACGTTTGCTGAGCAAACAAATGAATATTTCGAAAACCCTGTTCTATGACCTTTCTCGCCCTGGCAAAATCCTTCGACGAGAACGAAGCCGCCACACACGCATTTAACCACTTTGAAAGCATTGCCTTTGCATCGTTTGCATCGATTTCAGCGGACAACGCGTTCATTGACGAAATCAATACGTCCGTTGCGTGCCGGATATTTTCTCCGCACGATCTTTCAAGATGCGTCGCGAACCGCTCCAACTCAAACAACTGCTCTTGGAAACTTCGTAATCTTCTTCTCAAAACGGTCGCTTCCTTCGAAGCGTGCTCTAATTTCCGTGCGTTATCGTGAACGTACGTGGCGCGGTCGAGATCGTTCGAAATTTTTCGTAAGTTTTGGAGCATCGCGCGAATGGATTTCAATCTCAAAACAAACTCCGAAACCGCTTCAATTTTTTCTTCAAAGTCGATACCAAACAGATTCGAACGCTTCAGTTGTTCCGGAAGCGCGTACGACAGACACTTGATAGATTTCGTATTCCTTGACGACGTGCTCTCGTTCGAGTAGACGATTCTAAATCGATCTTTAACGACATTCGAAGAAATATTTGCGCGTTCTAACGCATCTCGCAACTCATCGTTCGTAAAGTAGGTGATTTTAAAAGAAGAAGAGACGAAAGCATCATCATACGAATCATCATCTCTCCTCTCGCACAGCGTTTCTATGACATCGCCACTCAAGCCGAAGATAATTTCGGCGATATATTTCGCGTGACTCGCAACTTCATGATCTTTGAGAAGATACGAAACGTGCACTCTAGAAACTTTTTCGTGAAGAAAATCGAGAAACGCCCAAAGGTTACTCGCAGTGACGTCCACGAGCGATCGTTTACACATGACGACGCGTGAGGGAAAGTATGAATAAGTCACCGATGAAGCACGCGGTGGCAGATCCGTTTCCATCGTGTCGTCGGCAGCCAAGATGGTCTTCTCTACCAACTTCTCCGCGTCCTTCGAGTCTTCTTCTTCTGCTGCTGCTGCTGCTTCGTGATTTTCTTCAACCGCGACAACAGCGTCGAGAAAAACATCCCCAGTTGTATCTGCATTTGGGTCCGTTGTCGTGTCCTCTTCGCCGGTTCGATTCATTTGACTTTCCAACAGTCGCACGCGCTTTTTCACAGCACTTCCGCTAAACGTCCCTAATCTTTCCAAATCTTCAGTCAACTCGTTCACTTTTGTCTCTTTTTTCCTCTCTGCGCGTTCAAACATTTCCAAGCGTCTGGCATCCCCTAATTCTTTCTTCTTGGCCTTGGCTTTCTGACGAATTTCTTCTCGCTCGAGCTCGTGTTTGCGCACGCGCGCCTCAAATATCTCCCGTTGTACGCGCACACGTTCTCTGTGTTCAAATTCGATTGATTCTTTTTCTTGCGTGCGTAGAGTATCCGTCGTATCAATAGCTTCATCCAACGTTCGAGAAACTTCTCGAAAGATTTCTTCTCGAGCGACACCCATTTCTTTGGTGAAGAAGTGAACGATAGAAGTTGCATCCGAATCGATATTCGCCATATCGGACGTCGATGAGAAGAGCAGCAATTTACACGCGCGCATGCCCGCACTAAATTGAGCAAGCTTCTGCTCTCGGTGAATATCCCGCGTGGAATTTTTTATGCTTCTCAGTTTTCGAATCGCATCGGATTTATTCTGAAGCAACACATCGCACGCCTTCTTTAAGCATTCACCGTCATTAGATAACGAAGAATTATTCGACGAAAAGCACGCGTTGACGATGCCTTCAACTAGCACAGGTTTTGCCGTGGAGATGAATAAAATTTCAAAGAGCTTCAGTACGCTCCTTTGCTCGAGCTCGATGTCTACGTAGTCGTTGTAGTGTAAATCTTGAATCTCCCGAGAGAGCACATCTAGAGCTACGCTGCCGTAGGAATAGTGAGAAGCAGTACTTTTATTACCATTTTGACGATACCGATGAGGCGATACCGATGGCAACAAAAGAGCGCGAGACTTGCGGTGCTTCATCACGCGCCACCGTTTTTGTACCTTGTCGACCAAAGCCGCCAACGAGGCAATCTGTTTCCGTATATCCCGCGTGTGGAATGCAAACTCGAGAAGCGTTGTTGATGCATCGCTTCGATTTGCATTTCGTTCGTGTTCATCTTCATTCTCGTATTCTTCCCCCTCGTCGGCTCTGCGTTGAATGCACGCTTCCGCAAACGCGCTCAATGACGCATCTATAGCCTGGAGTATTTTCAAAACGCACTTTTGAAATGCATTCGCAGTCGAATCGCCGCTCTCTTTTTCCATTTGTTTTGTCGCAAACGCACGCGCGCGGTTTTGCAAACGAGACGTTTCATAAAACTGCGACAGTACGTTTTTCGTCGCTCCAACGCTCGCCCCGCGAAAACGCACGGAAAGGCTTCCGCTGTCGTCGAGAGAATCCAACGATATAGCTCTCAGCAAGCGTCTCGAAGACACATCTCCCATGACGGCGCGGATACACATCGTCACTAAATTCGACTCGTCTGCGCAAATGCACTTCGTGGCGTTTCCATGCTTGCCGCTGTTAAAATTAAAATCTTTCGCGCCGATGAACGCGCGCTCGTACAGGAAGTCGAAATCCACCGCGGAACGCCGCGCGCTCGCAGAATACGACGACGAAGGCATCAAAAGCGTAAATCTGTTCTCGTCCTCACGCACGGCATCCCACGCGAGCAACTCATTTTCTTTTTCTTCAACACGTCCGCTCTTGTTCCTCGCGCCGGTACTTTTGTCGTTCCCATCGATAACATCAGGACGTAGCCATACCAACGCGTTTCTGTCGAAAGTCGTCCTCGCAACGTCGCGCTCTTCTTCTTCATTTTCTTTTTCTTCTTCCTCTTCTTCTTCGATGTCGAAAATGGTTTTGTCGTCGTATTCGAGTTCGTCAAAGTCTGATAAGAGCGCATCCTCATCACCATCATCATCACCTGAATAATACTGGTAGTCATACCGCCGTCGTTCCAGCCTTTCTTCTTCCCTTTCATCTCCCAAAAGGTGGTGGTCGAGAAGAGAAGATGCAGGAGAAGAAGATGCAGACGAAGAAGAAGAAGAGAGCGCAAACGTCGCCAGTCCTTTTCCTACTCCTCCTCGTTCACTCATCTTCAAATCTTCTTCTTCTTCTTCTTCTTTTTTAGTAATAATAGAACTCTGTCTCAAAACTCGCTCTCATAGCGCGTCGTCGTCGTCCTCCTTCATCATCATAAAGGTGGATACTCTCTCGTTTCTGTCAAAAAAAGAAACGACGCTCGCTCTCTCTCTCTCTTCTGCGCTAAAAATACGCCGAAAGAGACTGAAAACGAGCGAGAAGAGAGCGCTTCTTCAAACGCTGAATCTGAGAGAAAGATCGCGTGTGATGATGGAGAGAGAAAACGAGCGCGAGGAAAATAATTTTGAAAAAATTTTGACTTTCGTGTCTTTTTCAACATTTTCAGTTTTTTGATGGTCGTCGGATGGTTCTTTTTCGACGAAGGAATGAATTCATTTTTTAAAATCACAGTAACACATTTGCCCACTACATAAAAGTGGTTTTATTCGCGCAAAAGATGAGGAGTTTTGGAACGACTCCGACGACGAACGAAAAGAACGAGAACAGGAAGAACGAAAGTTTCGAGAACCATCCTTTTTTCTTGGAAAGAAGAAGAAGAAGAAGCGATGATGATGAGAACACATCGATGGCTTTTGCGAAAAAGCATTACCCATCTCGTCTGTGTTTTGATTTGAGCGAAAACAACAACACCAAGAACAAGAACAACGCATCTTCTCCACCACCACCACCGTTTCCTTCTCCTCAGATGCCGTTGTCCTCCTCCCCCATCGATGGGAGTGGTAATGATGGGGGTGATTTCGTGCCCGTTTTGATTCCTTCTTTATCTTTATCTTCTTCTTCGTCTTCCGCGAATGGTGATGGTGATGGTGTTGGAACAACACCAACGAGAACAACTGCTTCCTCCTCCTCCTCCTCCTCCTCTCCTGCGGCGTCTTCGCAGGTGGTTTCGCTACAAGCCGGGGGAGGGAACGCGAAGAAACGAAAATTACATTCTCCGCACAAACGCATCCTCGCGTTCAGTCGGTTTCGCAGAGAGAAGTTGAAAGAAGCCATGGCGATGTATCGCGGGAACGAAGGCGACCGGATGCTTTCTTTCCTGGTGCAAACGATCGACCACGTGGCGCGAGAGACGGGCAATTTTTTACGGTTATCACCGGCGAAGATGATATTCGTGTTTTTTCGACAGTGCGGGAAGGTTTCCGTGCACGCGATTGCGTGCGCGTTTGCGAGGTGTTGGATGGGTAGATACGCGTACGAAGGCGCGCGGGTGATGGTTTTCGCGTTAGCGATGGTGAAAATGAGAGACGCGGAGGATATTCAGCAAGCGCTCACGGGAGCAGGGAAGAGAATTAAGAAGAAGATGTCTCCTTCTTCGTTGAAGAAAGCGGGGCAGCGAAAGAGAAAAGCAGCCGCCGGAGCTGGAAAAGGCACGAGTAGCAATGGTAGTATTAGTAGCAAAAGAGGAGGAGGATTGGGGGTTCCGTTCTTGCCGAGTTTGAAATCGATATCACACGTCGTCGCCAACGCGCACAAGTCGTTGCAGCCAATGTGCGTGGATCTTGCTGTTACGCACGCGCAGGTTTTAGCCGTGCGACTGGTTCTTAAACTCGTCGCTCCGAGGAAGAAACGGTCGATTGAGTATTCTTTGCGCGTTGCGCCGGTGATGACGTCGTATATTTTACTCAAGCAAAAGCACAAACTTCTCTACGCGGACAAACCGGGCAAAAGAGCTTTGAGTTGGGACCAACAACACGAGTGGGGCGCGGAACAAATGATAGAAATCATCGCCGATTTTGGAGGATTTTATAGAAAGGTTGGCCAAATTGCCGGCACGGCGTCGCAAATGATGCCGAGACCGTACGTGGAGAAATTTTCGAAAACGATGGACGATAATCCGCCGACGCCGTTTTATATAGTCCGGAAAATTTTAGAAACTGAGTTGGGAGGGCCGCTGGGCAGTCACTTCTCCGAACTTTCGAGAAACGCGTGCGCGACGGCTTCGATCGCGCAGGTGCACTTTGGACGCTTATTAGACGGAAGAGAAGTCGCGGTGAAAGTACAAACGGCGAATTACGAGAATGTCATTGCCGATTTGAAAGCGCTTTTACGAACGGCGCGAACGATGAAAAAATTACGTTTGGATAACGGCATGGATTTACCGACCATTTTTGAGGCGTATTTGGACGTCATCGACGAAGAATTTAATTTCAAAATAGAGCACGAGAAGATTGATTATTTCGGTAAGTTGTTCGAGCAGATGCCGGAGATTTGTGACAAGGTGTGCGCGCCTCGCGTCGTCGCGTCGACGAGAAATGTTTTAGTCATGCGACGCGTTCGAGGCGCAAAATTGTTGACTATTTTCAATCGAGCGCGGCAAAACGGGAAACGTCCGCGGTGTCCGCAACAAGTTTCTAGAACGCACTCGTATTACGGCGGCGACGGTTGGAACGGTGTCTTCTTTTCCATTTTCCGAGCGTGGGGGGAGATGATGCTCACGTGCGGTCATTTTCATTCCGATCCGCACCCGGGGAATTTTATTTTGAGAGGCGATGGGAAGTTGTGCATTCTCGATTGGGGACAAACAAAACGAGTTGATGATAAGGAGCGTTTGCACATGTGTAGATTGGCATTGAGAATGTCCACGGAAGATTACAACGGCATCGCTTCGGAAGTTCGCGCCCACGGTTCCGTACTCGTGGAGAAACCAACGAACGAAGCGTTAGTCGCGTTATCCTACGCGTACTTTGACACGAGACTGTCCGCGTTAGCCGAAATGAACATGCTGGATTTAGAAAATTCGCCGTTCACGAAGAATAAAATCACGCAAAACACTCGCGAAGGCTTCTTTGCCATCCGAGGGGTGTTTTTACTCCGCGGCATGTTGGCCACGTGCGGGGAACAAATGAGTATGGTCGAGCACTGGCAAGACGTGGCTATTGCAAACTTACGAGACGCCGGAGAATGGTACCCTGGAAGATTTCGAAGAATCACGACTCGGATAGTAAACAAAGCCGCGTTACAAACGCAACGCACGTTTAACTTTGGCTCTGGAGCGAAAATGAACGAAGTCGAAGCGTACGCGCAAGAGCGCAAATCAAAAGAGACTTCCTCTTCCAAACCGGCGTACACGAGCTTTTCCAGTTTATGGTAGGTATTATATAATACTGTTGATGATACTAATGAAATTCTATTCTACTAAAACTAACGATAACGCATCCTCGTCTTCATCCTCCTCGTACGTCGCTCGCCAGATTACACTTCTTCAAAAGCTCTTTCACCTCCTCTTTCCTATACGGCCTCAGCGCCACGCACGTCACGTAATCTTCCGGTTGTTCTCGCCACGCGTAATAGTCGATGTTGTTCTCTGTTAACTTTTCGCTCAGAGTCATTAATTGTGCCTCTCCTTTCACCTCTAAAACCACTTTCGTCATGGACGAGAGTCTCTCCTTTGCAACGTACTTAATTGAATCTTCGTTCGTTTTGAACGTCTCCAAAGCCGCCACCGAGGCGTGCGCGACTTGCGCGGCGATCGACCCCAACGGCCACGCTTTTTCTCGCCACAAGTCTCTTCTCAGGATGATGTATTGCGTCAAAACTTCGTTGTTATCTTCTTCTTTCGTCGTCGTCGCAGATGTCATCATCGTCCTAAACGTTCTCTTTGGGGAATACCTAATAAAGTTGTTAAAAGAAGCAGGTTTTGATGCTGATGATGATCTGCGCGTTAAAGTTTGCTGCGCGACTAAAGATGACGATGAAAAAAAGCTCCTCGCAACCACCGTCGGCTTTGAGAGCATCACAGTATTTTGAGTGTGTTATTTATAGTATAGTAGTATACGCGCGAATACAGTGGAGTACATTCTTCTTTATTTTTAGGGGAAAAGGTTGAGCTCAATTTGCTTCAAAAGAGAGAAGACTCTATGTACCGGTACTGCGCGCAAAGAGCTTTTGGACGGTGGGCTTTGTCTCCTACGACTACGAGTAGTAGTAGTACTTCTTCTTTCTGTTCTTCTTCTTTGGTGAGGCGGTCTCAGAGGTACTTTGCGATTTCGTCGTCGTCGTCCTCGTCAGGAGAAGAAGAAGAAGAACAACAACGACAACAACAACGACATCATCATCATCATCGTCAAAAGCCTTCTTTAAAATCGATCGAAAAAGCGACGCTGAAATGGCTGGACCAGTTTATCATCGAGAAAAACGTCTGCCCGTTCGCCAAAAACGTTCGAGGAGGAGGAGGAGGAGAAGAAGGAGGAGAAGTTTCAGAGGCGACGAAGAAGAACAAACAGACAGGCATAAAAATAGTCGTCTCCGAGCGGGAACAGATAGAAGACGTTTTGGAGGATTTCATGAGAGAGTTAAAAGAGATTGAATACGATTCGGACGAGGAAGGGATAACGAAGACGGTGTTATTCGTCATCTCTCCGACGTGCGAGTTCGTGAACGACTTTGATTCCTTTCTCGATTTCGCGAACGTTATCGACGACGCGGCGTTGCAAAACGGCGACTATAGAGGCGAGTCGGTTCTCGACCAGCTCGATTTGAGAGGGAAAGTGCAAGTGGTCGCGTTTCATCCGGACTTCGTGTTCGCCGGCGAGAAATTGGGAGATCCTGGAGCGTTTACGAATAAGTCACCGTATCCTTTGTTGCACATATTGCGAGAGAAGGACGTGACCGAAGCGGTTCGTTCGCATCCGGACGTGAAGAGTATACCGAAAGCGAACGTGGAGAGGATGAGAGAGATTGGCAACGAGAGTTTAAAGAAGATGTTAGACGGGTTAAGAAGTTTATAACAATAGAGAGAATAGAGAGAGAGAGAGAGAGAGAGAGAGAGAGAGAGAGAGAGAGAGAGAGAGAGAGAGAGAGAGAGAAAGAAAGAGGAATATTTGTATAGTATGCGCGTATGTTTTTGGTAGTGCTGCTGCGTTTCACTGATTTTTTTCCTCTACTCCTTGTTATTTTCTTTGTTCGTGACCGCTGCGTCTTCTTTGTCATCCTCTTCGATGCGCGTCTTCGAGAGCTGCTCCTGAGCCGCGTCTAATCCCGCATCTTTCTCTTTCTTGTTTTCTTCGTCTTTAATACCACCACCAGAGGACTCCGAGGACGATGTGTACGATTGCCACATCGAAATGTTATCTTTGATCAACTTCAAAATCAACGCGGCGTCTTTGTACGCTCTCGCATTATCGGTCAGGGCGTCTAAATCCTCCAATCCTTCGTCCAACGCAGTTTGCGCGATTTCCAACGCCGATTTCGTATCTTCGCGAATCTCGTGGTGAAAGACGGAGTAATTTAGAGAAAGGCCGAGACGAACCGGGTGCGTCGTCGCCACTCCGGCTTTCGGGTCGCGAGCGATTTCCAAAGCCTTCTCGTACGCGTCTTGCGAACGCATCGCGTGTGGAATCCTCGCCTCGCCTCTTTGAATCTCTGCTAGATACCGATAATAATCTCCAATCATTTTCAAGTAGAAAATTTTCTGGTCTGATTTATATCGAGGCGAGTGTTCCTTCGAAGCTTCCGAGAGTAACGCGGTGACTGTTTTTGGCGACTCCTGATGTTGTTGTTGTTGTTGTGCTCCTTCTTCTCCTTCTTCTCCTTCTTCTCCTTGCTTTTGCTCTTCCTGATGTTGTTGTTCGTAATGCTCCGTCCCACCCAACAACCTCGGCAATAACACGCCTTCCACCAAATCGATCGTCTCTTTACAAATCTCTTTCAATTCGTCCTCGATTTTCTCTTGATACTCCCGCGCGATGTTCAAAAAATCCTCCCCCATATTTTCCCTCTTGATTTGCCCAATATTCGTTTGCACGCACACCCACTGCTGTCGCCTTCTGGTCGTTTCGTTTTTCGAGGCGACGGAGAGCATGTTCCGTTCTTGCGGCTGTTTTTATTTTTATGCGGACGAAAAGTCGTTGTTTTTAAATAAATAATGCCACGTGGCATTGAGAAGAAATATCTAAAGTCAGGAACGACGAGACAAGAAGAAGGGAAAAAAGAAGGGGAAAAAAAGAATAATATTAATGCGCCTTACGTCTAGATCTTCGTCGATGGTCACGACTAGCTCTTTCATGATCTGTCGCATGTCTGTTTTAAAGAAGATGAGAGAGTGTGTGTAATAAGTGAGTAGTGAGTATTTTGTTATATCGCATAACAAAAGCGCATAAAGCGCGCGCATCTCAACATAAAATGTATATCTAAAACGCGTTGACTTTTCACACGAATGGAAAAACACACCAAGAAAAAAACAAAAGAAAAGGTAATAAAATGTTCGTACCGACCCAACGCGAACATAACTCGGCGAGCTGCGCTTTTTGACGCAGTTTCACTCGCGCGTCTAACATCATCAATCGATCGGTAAACAAATTCCTTTCTTCTTTAACTTCTTCGTGAAAGAGAGATAAAGTCGCTCCTCGATGTGTGATGATGCAACAGAGAAAGATGAGTTGTTTTTTTGTGGCGAGAAAGAGATATTTTTTCTCCTTTTTCTCGGAAAAACAAACAGTAATTCACATCTAGGTATTAAATCGTATTATTTGACATATTACTGTTAATTTTTCTTACTTCTTCTTCTCTCCTCTGCTTCGAAACGGCGACAAGAGTGATTTCTTCTTCTTTTGTTGTTCTTGTTGCGGTGTTGGCGTCGTCGCTTCTCCTTCTTTGTATTCTTCTTTCGCGTTCGTTTCGTCTTTATTCTTTTCTTTTTCTTCTTTCTCGAGGAGAAGACGCTTTTCGAGAGCCTCGGCGACGACGCGTGCGCGCTCCTCTCTCGTTTCTGGCTTTGTTTTCAATACTTCTGCCTTCTTTTTCTCGTCTTCTGACCGTTTGTTCTCCGAAGCGCGTTGTTGTTGTTGTTGTTGTTGTTGTTGTTTGCGCTCGCGCTCTTCACGCATTCGCACGACGTGGACGTTTTCGCGAGGCGCCGGCACGCCGTTCGTATTCGTACTATTACTACTATTATTACTACCGTTGCTCGTACTGCTACTTCCTACTTTTTGCGATGCTCCTGAAAACGACGACGAAGCTCGCTCTGGAGTACTGATTCTACTACTAGTGTTGTTATTATTAGAGTCAAATCCACCCCCACCGCTACCGACGACGACTGGTAAACTAAATCCGCGTTGTAACCCGTCGATGTCGACGTATCCGTGCGTTTCTAACGCGTATCGTCCAACCCTCGTCGTCGATTCGAACCTCTTCGCTTGCACTGCAGTCGGCACACCATTCGGCCCACACATTCTCGGCAAATATCTCAACGCCACGAACGTCGCGCTCGCGCCTTCGACGAGGTTGTTCCCGAGCACATACCAAAAGAATAAAAACACAAACGGCAGCCAACTGTTCGGCACTCGAGCGAGACCCCCGAATATCGTCGTTTGTGCGTCTGGACTATTAGTACTACTGTTCCTCGCAATATTCCCCACGCACATTGCGTACGTGGCAGATAAAACGCCCGGTCCAGAAATGTTCAGAGGTGAGAGTAACTGTCCTTTTCCGCCTGAGAAGGGCGCGAAAATGACTGAAAACACTAACGTCCAACAGTTTATGAACACCAGAGTGAACAGCATTTGCCAAAAGCATCGAAACGAACCTAAACTGCGTTCAAAATCCGATATAAATCGATAACTGATGTATGCGTTAAACAAGGCGCCAATAAAACCAGAGTTCACGTATAAAAGTGAACTAAACGTGCGGTACCACTGAAATCGAGTGAACACATCGAACGGACAAAACAAAGTTTTCTCGTCCAGTTTGAGCAGAACGTTCAACGGTAACGCGAAAAACAAAGAGAAATAAATCAATGATTTCGCAAATAAAGGCGAGGATTGGACGTTTGCTTTCACTTTGAGGAAGAAAGGGTGGAAAGATGCCGTGTTCATCGTTGATTCATGTGCGGTGGGAATGGTGCGTGTTTCTGAAGATTTGTTGTTTGTGTTGTTACCTAAATCCTGGAAAAGAATAAAATAAGGCAATGCGCATACTTTCAACATCACGTCGTTTCAATAAATAACGAATCTAATAACAACACGCTTCCCTGGCGTATCCCCAAATAGAGATGACGTTGTGTCGATGACTCGCGTTTGTCCCTTGTTCTTTTCTCGTTGTCGGCGGCGGCGGCGGGGTCCTATTCGTCGTCTCGCTCGTACTACTACTACTACTACTACTACTACTACTACCACTACCACTACTACTACTATCGCCGCTGCTATCGCTATCGCTCGTTCCGTTAATAGTATTATTATTCATGAATCTTCTCCCTGTGGATGGGTGGAACAAGCGTTCTCCGCACGCGCTTGCACCGAGCGCGACGTCGTTCATGATTCGATTTTCGTCATCGTAAATATCAGTAAACTTACTTTCTCCTTCCTTTCCGGGTATGAATTCTTTCAACGAACTCGCTAACGGATGAAACGTAAACGCGGCGATTAAAACCGCGGCGTTCTTCGGCGGCGCTTTCCACGCGAAGACCTCTTTCCCGTTCTGGTCTAAATCAAAACAACGCAATATACCGTCGTCGCCACCAGATACCAGGTGTTTGCCGCACGGCTCGATGTCGAATTTCGTTTTCGCATTGGACCGAACGTTCGGTCTTTGAATGTTCGTAAACATCGACTCGTTCGCGTTTGCTCGTAAATCCCAACATAAAATCGAGTTTGATTTCCGAGCGCTCGAAAATAACGCTCTCCCATCCGCGCCGAATTTCAATCTCGTCACGCCGCCTCCCATTTTCCCCGTCTTTTCGTTTTTGTGAGGATTTGTAATCGACAACACGCAACAATCGCTCCCGTTAAACCCATCTCGTAAATCGTACACACAAATACTGTTCCCGTTCTCGTACGAACCGGCGGCAAATATGTTTCCGTCGCTATTCTCGATAAACCCGTTGTATTCGTTCCCGGTGGCAAAACAACTCGTCAGTTTCGATTGCGTGTCAAATCCGACGACTTGGCACTCGTGACCAGGTCTGCTCGTGTCCCAAACGCACACCCCTTTCTCATCTTTTCTCCCGCCCAACACTTTCCCACCGTTACCGGTAAACGCGCAAGATATCGAGGACACGAGCTCGTCGTTTCTGTTTTTGATTGAATACGAACATTTTTCTCTCGACGACGACGAAAGTATACTAACACCATCGTCATCATCATCGGACGAAGGGGAAACGCTGAATAACTTCACCCCGGAATCTTTCGCCGCGCACAGCGTCAACAGTGTCTCCCGAACATTCCCCTGCGCCGCGGGATACCAACACGCGTCGTAGTGCGACTTTGGCAGTTTCATTTTCAACGCGCACTTCAACAGCTCATCATCATCACCATCTTCATCACCATCAGAGGACAACATAATCATTTTCGCGGGCACTTCGTATACTCTCAAAACATCGTCCCCTGCCGTCGTCGAGAGCAATCGAGACCCGTCTCGGGTAAACTCCAAGTTGTGCGTCACGTGTGTCTCTGCTGTTGGTGTTGTTTTTAATGTTGTTGTTGTTGTTCGCGCTAACTTTAACGAACTCGTCTCCCCCGTCGTCACGACGACTTTGTCGACGAATGATTTCGGATGGAGGAGACGAGAACGCATGGTTAAGAACTTGTCTTCGGCGGGAGGAGGACCATTATCGTCATCGACAAAGCGAGGAGGAGGAGAAAGAGGAGGAGGAGGAGGTCCCGTCATATTCGTTTTTGAAGTAAATAAACGAGACGGATTTCTGAAGAGATTTCTCCATTAGTACTCTAATAATAACACACAACAACGTCGTAAGAAGTATCTAATAAGTAACAAACGACTTACAAAGAGCACCATCGTCGATACATGCCCCCACTGAAAGCGTTCGGCGTGGCGCTCGTGTCCGCGCTCGCTGGAGCGTCCGTGGTGCACAATCTTTACAAACCGGACTTGACCATACCTGGGTACGAGAACGAAGAAGAAGAGAAAAAGTAGAGAGCAGATTGGTTGTTTTTAGTTTCAGAGCGTACACTTCTACTTTCAAGAAAGAACTTTCGGGAGAGAATGAACGAGGAGGAGGAGGGTGTTCGTATTGGCGATGACGATGATGACGACAGGAGGCCACTCATTGGTGGTTTTGAAGGTGGTGGAGATTACGTCGAAGAAGACCATCCTCCTCCTCCTTCTGCCGACGAGAGAGACGACGAGAATACCAGAGGTGAGAGACTGCCGAAATGGTTCTCTCCGAAACGATTGCTGTATTTATTTTGCTTAGTTGCGATCGCGTTGTATTTAGATCGAGGCGTGGTTTCGTCCGCGGCGGTAAGCGGGCAACCGCCGGGAGGAAGCGACGAGGACGACGCGAGCAAAGACGAGAAAGGGTACGGATTACAGGGCGAATTTAACGTCGATTACGCCGAGTATGGCGTGCTGCAATCGGTGTTTGTGATTGGTTTACTCGTTGGTGCGCCAATATTTTCAGAGTTGTCGAGAAGTGTGAACGCATTTACGTTGATCGCTATCGGGTTGGGCGCGTGCGCAGTCGGGGATTTGGGGTGCGCGTTGAGTCCAAATTTTCAATTCTTGTTGCTCATGCGAATCATCGTTGGCGTTGGCGAGGCAAGTTTTGTAGCTCTAGCGGCGCCTTTTATCGACGACCACGCTCCAAAAGGGATGACAACGAGATGGTTGAGTTATTTATACTTGTGCGTGCCGTTTGGTGTGGCGTTAGGGATCGTGTACGGCGGCATCGTCGGGACGTATTTTGGATGGCGTTTTGCATTTTTTGGTAACGCACTTTTGCTCGTGCCGTTGTTTGCATTTTGCGCGACGAGCGAGCCGATTGATTTGAGAAGGAAAGCGAGTAAGACGAGTGCGGAGCAGCAGCATGGTCAAAATCAGCGGCAAAAGAAAAACGTCGTCGAAGTGTTCGTGTATGATTCTTTAAAGTTGCTCAGGATTCCAACTTTTTTACTCACGTTGAGTGGGTTTTCGTGGTATTCACTCGTTCTGGGCGTGTTTAGCGCGTGGGGACCAAAAGCAGGGTTTGCGTTGTTTGAATACGAATTGCACACTCGCTCGAACGCGGATACGGCATTAGGGATGGTGACGGTTTTTTGCGGCGTGTTTGGTACGTTACTCGGCGGTATCGGCGTCGACTATTTCGCGCAAAAACGGAAAGAGTGCTTTCAAAATCAATCCTCTCTTCCCTTCCATCTCTCCTCCAGGAGAGATGGAAGAGAAAGAAGAGCACGAAATTCACCATCGCCGTTGTCTGTGGACCCTTCGGTTGCGGATAATCTATATTTCAGCGCGTTCTGCTCCTTCTTTGCGTTCATATTCGTTTTGATTTCCTTCTCCTCGACTAACTTTTATGCGTTTCTCTTCTTCCTCGCGGTGGGAGAATCGTTCGCGTTCATGCTCCAAGCGCCGATAAACGCGGTAGTGTTGCAGTCTGTTCCAACTGATAGTCGTCCACTGGCGTGTGCATTGTGTACAGTTGCCGTGCACGTCTTTGGCGACGTGCCATCACCTCCGTTGTTCGGATACTTGCTCGTAAAATCGAACGAAAATTGGCGTTGGGTCATGAAGGTGTTTACGTTGTGTTTCGCGGTGGCCGGCGTCGTTTTCTTCGTTGGCGGAATGATTGCATCCGCGAGTGATAGAAATAATAGATATGATAGCAATACCGATAGTAATGAAGACGACGAGGAAGGCGAAGAGGATGAGGAAGAAAACGGCGTTTTAATTAATACAGAGGGTGCATTCGCAAGATAGTTTTTGCGCGCGCAACATGCACTAAGCGGCGAGTAAAGATACTCCGACTAAAAAAGCTTCTATACACTTCTATACACCTACCGTACTAGTGATGATGTTCTCTACGCCTTCTTTCGATGTTTCGAGTGAGCTGTAATGATTTCAAGGAATCTCGTTCCTTTGATTTGCTCGCCGCTCTTCTTTGGTGTTCTCGCTCGTCCGAACCTTCTTCTTCGCCTTCCTCTCCTCTTGCGTTGGCTACTTCTTCGTCCTCGGATTCCTCATCCGTTATCCCGGTGTCGTTTCCGCAAACGTACCGACGCATGTTCGAGCTGCACACGTTTTCTTCGTTCACGGTAAATTCAACGTGCGACACTCGAACTGAATAATGCGTCTCTTCTTTATTTTTGCCTTGACCGAACTTCGCGACGTACATTTTCGAATACGCGACGAGAACTTTACACCCAACACGCAAAACCCACGGGTTATGAAACATCAATCCTGGCGCTATCCCACTCCCGACAACACCGGCTACCGAGCCTTTCATTCTCGTCCAGCTCGCATCGAATGCATCCGCTCCGGCATCTTCGGAGATGGCGAGCGTGAGTTGCGTTCGGACTTTGTCAGGTAGTTTCACTCTTCGTTTGCGCGTCGTCATTGCTGTCTCTGAACCACCCATCATCTCTTTTAATACGTCTCGATGAGAGTTTTCTGGGTGACCATCACCTCGCTCTTCTTCTTCCTCTTCTTCTTCTTCCTCGCCTCCTTCTTTATTATTGCTGCTATCGCTAGTGCTATCAAATATTATTTCATCCTTCTTGTGGTCGTTGAACGCGACTATATGCACGTTTCGGTGGCGTTCTCCTTCTCTTTCTATTCTCCAACTTTGTGCAAAAGTTTTCGCTCCAGGTTCGCGCCTCAAATCGCTAATCTTCTTCGCCTCGGACCACCGGTTGTACGACGAGTTTTCAGATTCTGTGACGTAAACGCCGCCGGATTGCGAGCGCAAATACATGATCAACTTCGAGTCGCTTTTGCCCGAACCACTACTCTCGAAAACGCTCGGCGTAGTCAACGTCGTTGTCTTCGCACCGACCGACCAGTTTTCGCTGCTACCACCATCTTCCTCATCGTCGTCGTCTTCGACGGGTACTTCTTCAACTTTACCTCGCGCCCGCCAACTCGCGCCTCCATCTTTGGATACTAAAACACCCGCAGACGTTGTTTTCGGCCGAATGGTTCTCGTTGCCGGCGTGTCCGCCTCTCCGTTTTGTTTCACGCGACATTGTGCTTTTCTCGAAGAGGTAAACAGTTCGCGCTTCGATTGTAAAACCGAGTTATCTCTCCAAAACGGAAGAATCAAGGTGTTCTCATCTTCAGCATTCTCCAGCGCCACCGCAGGATTGGCGATTAGTTTTGGCACAAAGTTCTCCTCGTAAATGGAATACACCATCACTGGCTCCGTCCACGGTGAATTTCTATCTACGCGAACTTTGACATCGCGCGCGAGATTCAATTTGATGACTTTAATCGACCCTCCCGGGACGTACCGAATTCTACCTCGATCGCGATATTCGCACCCGCCGTCGGATTCGGCGTAAAACAGTAACAAGTTTCCATCCTTATCGACGTGCGGCACTGGCGTCCACTGCGCGGTTAATTCTTCGTCGTCTTCTCCTCCCTCCTCTCCTCCATCTTCGTCGTTGTATTTTGAAAACAACGGCCACGAGTTACTGAACGTTACGCCTTCATCCTCGGACGTCGCCATTCGCACGTGTTGCCCGCGTTCCCCTTCCAACGTTTTCCCGGACTGCCAAAAAGCCACAACCTGTCCAGACGGCAATAAAACTAGCGACGCTTTATCGTGGTATTTTATCGACGAGGTCCCCATTACCACTTTCTTCTTGCTCAATTTCCCAAACTCCTTCTTTCTCGTTTGCACGTTTTGCCTTTCAAATCGTTCCGGCGCTTCCAACCAAGTCGTTTCTGCTCCATTGTGAACTCCTCTCGCGCTCCTCCCCGCGCACGGCTGTAACGCCGGGACGTCGGCCGTATGCGCACTCGTACTACTCTCTTCCTCGGGAAACGCAAACCTCCCTCCGCTTCCTTCCTCTAATCTTCCCAAAGGTTTCTCTAAAATCGTAGCCTCGCGAATAGTTTGCATCGCGTCCGCGTCGATTACCCGGACGAGCGCGTCCTCCGCGGCATCGTCCAAAGCTCGCGTTTTTGTCGTTCCTGACCTGCCGCCTTTCGCCGGCAGCCGCTCCTTCTCCTCGTCTCTTTCCTTGACCTTCTCCTGCTTCTGTTTCCGTCTCTGTTCGTAATAGTTTCTCGTCGTCGCCTCTTTCATTTTCTTCGCCTTTTCGCGTTGAATCTGTTTTTGTTTCTCTTTCTCCTCCTCTTTTCGCTCCACGCATTCCTCGTACGCTTTTCCTGAAAGCTTCACGCACGATACCGACGACGACGAAGCAGAAGAAATGACAAAATTCTCCCCTTCCCTCCGGAACTGCCAACGACTTCTTCGATGAGAAGAAGATTTGCCCAAACCGTTGTCTTCGTGACTGTTATTAGGATTGTTTTGTTTCAGAGCGAAAAACAGATTCAAAATCGAACAACAAAAGAGCGCGAACGCGAATATATTCAAAGTTGAAAACCTCGTCTTCTTTTTCTTTAACGTTGCCTTCTTCTTACTACTTAATAACGACGACTCCACGAACAGAGGAGAAAGAGCGTCTCTCATCGCTTTCGCATTAGTAGTCTTCTGTGCATCTCTATCCAACTCAATGATGTGTCATTTTTTTTCTCTTCTTTCTTTTATTTATTTTTGAGGAAAAAAATTTTGCATGCAAAATTTTGTTAATTTTTCATGCATTAAAATCAACTCTTTGTTTGACACGAGAAAAAGAAGTGTGACTGACACACACAGAATAATACATCGCCTACTCCAACTCCTACTGACTTAAACGACTAAACACTACTACCCGCGCGGAGGATATATAAAACACGATGGAGAAAGGAACGACGACGAGTAATACTTTGACGACGACGCCGGGTGTGGTGGTCTCCTCCTCTTCAACAGCGAGCAGACGGCAACAACTCGCGAGACACATCTTTGTTTGCGTCTCGGTGTGTGTTTTGTTCGTGCTCTTCGCGTCGATGCGTTCGTTTATTAACGTTTCTACTTTTGGGGGTGGTGGTGATTTGGACGACGAAGGAGAACGAGTGAATAACGAAGTTTGGGACGGTCCAGTGCCGGAACCGATATACGAGGAAGGAAAGAGCGGTTTTAGTGATGATGATGATGATGAAAATGATGAAAATGGTGAGAGAAAGAGGAAAGAAAAATCGGACGACGACTTTGTCGAGTTTGATACTTCTTTGAACGAGCGGGGAAAGTTTAATCGAGACTCTCGAGTTGCTCTCAGAGGAGGAGAACAACAACAAGAACAACAGACTAAGCAATTATTTACGAACGTACCACAGAACGTGTGTCCGGGGCAACCGACGAAGAAAGGCGTGCGGAACGGCGCGCCGGGGAAAAACAAAGGATTAATCGAACGCAAGTTGGATAGATTGGCCGGCGACGGCGACGAGTTACCGCCGGCGGTCGGGCCGGGTGGAGATGAGTCCAAGTACGTCAACATTAGCTGCGTGTACGTGACGGAAAAGTGCGCGAATCCAACCACGGCGGGTGGACGAGGAATCATGCGACGTTTGAAATTCAACGTCAACAGCGAAGAAGACACGAAGAAGTTTTTAAAGTTGGCGGAAAATTTACCGTCAATTACGGAAGGCGCGCTGGGATCGTGCGCGATCGTCGCTAATAGCGATAACTTGCTGAAAGGCAACCGAGGTGCGGAAATCGACATGCACGACACGGTTTTTAGACACAACACGCCGATGAAAGGATTCGCCAAAGCCATCGGAACAAAAACGACGTTTACAATTGTGAAGTCAAACTACGCGGGCGGTGGCGGCGGCGCCGGTAAAGCGCAAGGCAAAGGCGACAGCAAACCAGAACTCGCGTACATGCTTCTCAAAAACATCGATTTAGTCCCAAAATCTTTAAAAGTAGAAGGAAGGAAAGTATTTGTACGCATGGGCGGCGCGCATCCCATCGCGCGTTTACGAAGAGAACTCTACCAACTCTCCGGCACGCCAAGTAAAATGCACCCGACTGGTGGTTGGGCGAGACCGTTGAACTTATTAGCCAGTCGCTTGTGCGAGCGAATAGACGTGTACGGATTTAGTGGGAATAACCGAGGTGGGAAGTATTTCGCCCGGAAATTAGAAGTTCGACCGGCGCATAACATGCCGTTCGAACACTGGACCATGCGGTATTTAATGAGTAAAGGGAAGTTGTGCGTTTATGGCGAGTAGTAGTAAACTCTTCACAAAAATGTAATATAAGAGTTCTTCTAAAACGAGACAACACATTTAATTCGAACACTGGACCATGCGGTATTTAATGAGTAGAGGGAAGTTGTGCGTTTATGGCGAGTAGTAATAAACTCTTCATAACAAAAATGTTGTAAAAGAGTTCTTCTAAAACACACACACATCACATTTTATATACACGTTTACTTTGTATATGTTTGCGACGACAAAAACTTCCGTGGAAAGAACAACTGCACCCACGAGGAGTCGAGGACTACTCTCTACTTCGCCGTCTGCGCTAAAAGTAACGAAGATAAAAAAGCGGCAACTTTTGCAAAGAAGAAGAAGAAGATTTTTGACGACGACGGATGCGTCATCAACATCATCATCACCAAAACGAAAAGAAGAAGAAGAATACTCATCAGACGACGATGATTTCTTCACCAAGAACGACGCGCTCGCGCGGAGATTACCCTTATACTTTGGCTCCTCTTCTTTAACTTTGTTACTGATAAACAGAGTGTTCTCGAACGTCGCGCCGACGTTAAACGCGGCGAGCTCGCAATCGAGAGCGGACGTTATCGACGTCGTTATGAGCGCGACGTTGATTTTAACCGGTTTGACGTTGGTGTCTATCGCGCCGAGAATACCAGAGACGGTGATTATGGATGGATACGATGTGAATTACGTAGATTCTAGCTTAAGTGAACGATGTAAAGAAGAGTTGCGATGGTCCGGGAAGACGTTGCGAGAGGCGAGTAAGTGCGCGAGCGTGACCGTCGTCGAACTCGACGACGAAAAGGATGGAGAAATGATCGGCGGTAAAGTGGTATTTTACGACGGCACGTGTTGCGCGAAAGATCCAAACGCGTTGTTTGAAAACGAAACGCGTCAAATTGGATCCGTGTGCAAAGAAGTGCTGACTTCGGGCAAGCAAAACTACATGGCCAACGCGAACTTGTTCCCCGGGAGATTCGAGTTCATCCAAGACGACCAAGAGATGATATCGTTGATAAAGAGTAACAATAATACCGCGACGACGGCAAAGACGACGAAAAATAACAATAATAAAAAGAAAGGTTTCGGTTTACCTCAAAATAGCCAAGCGATTTGTTGCGTCGCCGTCGGCGATGCAAGACTCCTCGTCTTATCCGCCGATCGACAGAGAGGTTTCACCAAAGTCGACCAAGCGTGGTTCGAACTCGTCGCCCAAAAGTTGGACAACGCTTTCTCCGACGAATAGTAACAAAACGTAGAAAATCGTAATGTAATACTAATAGTTTAATTCAGTAGTTTAGTACAGGGTAGTTTCCAACTCGAGTATTGAATTCTTCTCCATTTTGATACATTTTTTTGGTTCAAATTTTTGAAATTTCATTCGTCTTCTTCAAAAGAAATCACTCGAGTGGTGTTGTTTGCACTTCAAACAAAGCGCGCGCTTGTTTCTGTTGTTTCTGTTGTTTCTGTTTCTGTTGTTGTTGCACAAAAGTTTTAATAACGGCGCGTTTATTATAAACGCTTCTTTTCTTTCTCTCTCTCTTTCTTTGTTGTTGAAGAGAGAAAGAGACATCAAAGAGCGCTCTCATCGATCGTTTTTGAAGTGCGAATCGAATCGAACTCGAACGTCAGCGAGAGAAAAAGAGAAAAAAGATGTCGTCGCGTCCGTCGCGTCGAAACGCGTCCAAAACCGATCAGGCGAAACAAAAGTTGGAACAGCTGAAACAGCTGAAAGAAACGAAAGGGAAGAAGCGGTTGGACGACATCGACGGCGACGAAGACGTCGCGAACGTCTACGATGAGGTATGATTTCTTCGTTTTTGTTTTTTCTGCTTCCTCGCTTTGTTCTTGACACATAAGCAGAGCAAAAGAGAAAAAACTTGGTTCTTCGTTTGAATTCAAAAAAATCCAGAGCAAAAGAAGCATTTCAGAAGCGAAGAAAGTGTTCACTTTTGACACATTCGCGTTTGTTTTTTGTGCTCACACTAAGGAAGGGAAAAATGGATTTCAAACTTTTCATCTTCTTCTTCTTCTTCTTCTTTGCGCTCGCAAAACTCGATCAATACTCGGAACGACTCGATTTAGTATTCTTTTTGCTTCTACGAAACGCTCACCTCTTTTGTCTCGGCCGTCGTCATGACCATCATCATCATCATATTTATTCATCAGGTCACGGAGGAAGAGTACGCGAAACTCGTCGCGAAGCGACGGAAGGAAAACGCAAACTTTGTGGTCGGCGCGGAAGAGAACGACGAGTACGTCGATATGGGGGAAGAGGAAGATTGGACGCGAGAGAATCCGGCGTACAGAGACGACGAGGGCGACGACGAAGACGGTAGGAATAATGCCAATGCTAGCATGGACGCGGAAGACGAGGATGGAGGAGCAGCGAATGGGAATACAAAGTCAAAGAAGGAGCTCGCGAAGGAGAAGAAGCGCAAACAGTTGGAGAAGGAAAAGTTGAAAGCGAGCAAAGGCGTTGGTTTAGCCGGGTTGAAAATGGATATGAAGAAGCGAAAAGCAGAGTTGGAGCAGAAGGAAGCGGAAGCGGCAGACGCAGATGCACTTTTGGAGGATATTTTAGCCGGCGTTGATCAAGCCGACGATGACATGTTGGGAGACGCCGGAGTGAAGCCGGCGTTGAAGAAATCCAAAAAGAAGAAAGCGAAAAAAGCCAAGATTGCGGTCGAAGAGATGGACGCGAAAGCAAAGAAGAAAGCGGCGTTTGCAAAGAAGAAGGGCGTCGCGTTTCCGGACGAACCACCTTTGAATGACGAGGATGATGATGCCGTGAAGCCGATGGATGATCATCATGACGATGATATGAGTGCTCCCGCTGCGGTTGCGGACGACGACGACGACGTCGTCGACGGGACGGTCGCGCCGCCAGATGTTAACATGGACGATGATAATGACGACAAAGAGGTTGAAGGCGTTGATGTGAAGAAAATGACGACGGCGAAGCAGGCGCTTCCAACGGAAAATAAAGGCGCTGGTGCCGCGATTGCTTACGGAGATTACGACTCCGAAGATGATGAAGAAGACGCCGAGCTAGCCTTGCGCGAAAAGCTCGCCGCTGAATGGAAACCAGATTCTGGGCTTCCCGTGGACGATTTTGATAAAACGTTGCCGTTTTACTTTTTGGACGCGCAAGAAGATATTGGTTCCCCAGGTACTGTCTTCTTGTTTGGTAAAGTGCCAACGCGCAGAGACCCGCAAACGAACGTCTTGGATCCTTCTTTGGGCACCGTCTCGTCTTGCGCCGTCGTTAATAACATGCAAAGATGCGTCTTTGTCGTCCCTAGACTTGAGTTTACGCCGCAATCGTTGGACGAAAGCAACGAACTCAAGACGCTGGAGGAGAAAGCGAACGCGAAAGATGCGTCCAAAGCCGACAAAGTCGCTCTCTTGAAATGGTTGCAAGTGAAAACGAAACCAGTCAAGGACGAATTGAAGAAAATCATGAGCGAAAGAGGCGTCGATCAGTACACGATGAAACCAGTCTATCGTAAGTATTGCTTCGAAAGAAACGATATTCCAAGCGGTGGTCAGTATGTGATCAAGCTGAAGTATTCGTACTTGAACTCCGCGTTACCGTCGGATATCAAAGGCGAGACTTTCTGCGGCGCCTTGGGCACGCAAACGAACGCGTTGGAACACCTGCTTGTGAAATCGAAAATCATGGGTCCCTCTTGGTTGGCTTTACACAACGCCGAGATTGTTCCGCAAGCAACTTTGAAGGACAAAGAAGCCATGAAGTCATGGTGTAAGCTTGAAGTTAATTTGCAGAACGGACATAAGTCTGTCCGAAACCCGACGTTGGAGGCTATCGAGGCGCTCGGCCTCGACGGCCAGCAGCGCGTTCCGCCGACGGTGATTGTCGCCGCGTTGAAATTGCAAACGGTCGTCAATCATAAAACGAACGCAAACGAGATTTGCTCTGCGTCCGTCGTGTATTTGCAAGACGTGCGAGTGGATGTCGGTACGGATTGCCGCGCGAAAGTGACAGATATGCCGTGCGAATGGGAAAAGAAAGCGAGACACTTTTCGCTGGTGCGCAAACTCTCTGGCGGTAACTGGCCGTCGGGCTGGGAGCAACACGTCGCGAACGAAAACAAGACGAACAATGTCGCCAAACGTACAAAGTCGATCGTCCTTTCCGCGCAAGCAGACGAGCGAGGGTTGTTGTCCATTCTGCTGGCTCGACTATCGCAAATCGATGCTGATGTTATTTGCGGACACAACGTCGCCGGTTTCGATGTGGACGTGTTGTTGAACAGGTTGAGAGAAAACAAAGTCGCGCACTGGTCCAGAATCGGTCGATTAAAACGCACGAGATTTCCAAATTTATCCGGTGGGAACCAAGGCTCTTTTGGCGGTGGCGCGAGCATTGGTGCGCTCTCGTGCATGTCCGGACGCTTGTTAGCGGACACGTACCTCTCGGCACGCGATTTGTTGAAGGAAGTTTCATACACTTTGACCAATTTGATGAAAACGCAATTCGACGAAAATAGAGCTGAAATTCCGCATCAAGACGTTCCATTACAGTTCAACTCTACGCAAACGTTGTGGCAGTTGACCAAGAACTCGCAAACGGATGCGTTTTATTCGTTATGGTTGATGTTGCACTTGCAAGCGCTGCCGTTGACGAGACAGTTGTCGAACATTGCCGGAAACACGTGGTCGAAGACGTTAGGACACACGCGCGCCCAACGCGTCGAGTTCTTGTTTTTGCATGAGTTTCACAAGCGTAAATACATGGTTCCGGATCGTTTGTCGGCCAAGGAAAAGAGACGCGTTCAAGCTGCCGAGGCGAAGAATGGCAATGGCGATAAAGATGTGGACGATAAAAAAGGTCCGCAATACTCTGGTGGTTTAGTTCTTGAACCGAAGAAAGGTTTGTACGATAAGTACGTCTTGATGTTAGATTTCAACTCGTTGTATCCGTCTATCATCCAAGAGTACGATATTTGTTTTACGACTGTCAAGAGAGGTAAAGACATGGCCGGTTTAGCCCCAGAGCTTCCTCCGCCGGTTCTCGGAAGACCGGGTGGAGAAAACGCCGCCGTTCTTCCGCAAGTCATTTGTAAGTTGGTTCAACACAGAAGAGCGGTAAAAGAACTCTTGAAAAAAGAAACGAATGATGTCATAAAAGCGCAATTAGATATTCGGCAGCTGGCTTTGAAACTTACCGCGAACAGTATGTACGGTTGTTTGGGTTTCAGCGCGTCTCGCTTTTACGCCAAACCGCTCGCCGAGTTGATCACCGGTCAAGGTCGTGAAATTTTACAATCCACCGTAGATTTGGCGCAAAACTTATCCTACGATGTCATCTATGGCGATACTGATTCTATCATGATCAACACGAACAAAGATAACTTGGAAGAAGTGCGCAAAGTTGGGCAAGAGGTCAAACGAGAAGTTAACAAACGCTACAAACTTCTCGAGATTGAAATGGATGGATGTTATCGCTCGATGCTTTTGTTGAAGAAGAAAAAATACGCCGCAGTTGTCGTTGAACCAAAAATGCAACAAGGCAAAACGATATACGTAGAGCGCGTTGAGAAGAAAGGCTTAGATACCGTTCGTAGAGATTGGTGTAAGCTCGCGAAAGATGTCGGGGATACGTGCTTAGATGAAATTTTTAAGAAACGCGCGGTTGAAGACACGGTAGAGAAAATCCACGACGCGTTGAGAGAGGCGAGAACGAAAATGGTGAACAACCAAGTCAACTTAGAATCGTACATCGTGACGAAACAATTGACAAAATCACCGAGAGATTACCCGGACGCGAATTCGCAGCCGCACGTTAAGGTTGCCTTGCGTCGCATCGAGCAAGGTAAACAAGACGGCGTCAACGCGGGCGAGACCGTGCCGTACATCATCTGTTGCGAGGTGAAACCAGAAGACGAGAAGGACATGACGAACGACGCCATTGCTAATGGACACGCGTCATCAAAGTCTGGAGGCAAAGGATTAGCCGAGCGCGCGTTTCATCCGGAAGAATTGCAAGAGAATCCAAACTTGAGAGTCGATTTGCACTACTACTTGACGCAACAGTTGCACCCGGTTATTTCTCGTTTGTGCGCTCCAATCGAAGGTACGGATGCCGCGCGATTGGCGGATTGTTTAGGCTTGGACGCTTCCAAATTTGCCGCGAGAAATGTCGGAGCCGAAGATGACGACATGAACGCGAACAGATACGCGGCGTGCTCGTTAGATGACGACGCGATGTATGAAAAGTGCGAATCGTTGAAGTTGTTTGCGAGTGACGGCAAGACGGAGTTTTCGTTTCCGGGCGTCCGAGACATTCTTCTCGGTAAAATTTCCTGCGCTGACGCGTTGAAACCGCCGAGTGCCAGAGGTGTCGTCAGTGCCACTGAGGATAAAGAAAATACCACCACCACTTCTGTGAAAACACCGCAACCGAAAACGCCGGGATCTGGAACGGCCGCGACGACGCCGGATGCCGCGACGACGCAAAAGAGTAAAACGGACGCTTCGGCAACAACAACAATTCAACCGCTTTCCGCCGCTGCTTTTACGAATCAAGTCACCTTACAAGTACGCAAAACGATCCAAAAGTATTACGCGCAAAAGTTGCGTTCCGACGATGAATTGTACCCGTGCGAAACCAGAGACATCACGTTGAAAGCGGTGGGAGACGTCGAAGTCGGCACGAAACCGTTGAATACCATTTGCTCTGGCGTCATGAAAAAATCGTTCGAAGAGAGAGAGTTGTACACGCAACTCGTCCATTTCAAACGTTTGTTGAGCAGAAAAGACGCGTTGGGTAGAATTAAAGACCAAACTATTCGTGGCACTTGCGAAAAGAACACCACGAAGGAAATGAGAACGGCTTTGGATTTGGCGAAGGACGAAGTCGAGGAAGTGTTGAATTTGAGCGCGTACAGATGGGTCAACTTGAGCACTCTGTTCGGCTTCTAAAAATCTTCAACGTCATATCGTCACATATTATTATATTAATAAATACATACTATATATTTCATAAAAGAAGATTACCAACAAGTGTATGCGTACATTCTTATTTTTACATCTACTATTTTCTTTCTGCTTCTCTCTATTTCTCTCTCTCTCTCTCTCTCTCTATTTCAACCTCCAACCTCATCACCTTTCCAACTGGTGCTTCTCATCCGTTAACGGCACGTAGACAACCCCCATTTCGTCTTTGTATTTAATTTCTCCTTTCTCGTTCTTATCAATCACCATCAACGATTGACTCTCGTCTTCTTTCCCAACCGGTATAATCAACCTCCCCGGCGAAGCTAACTGCGAAAGCAACGCCTCGGGCACTTCCGGAGCTGCCGCGCCGACGTGTATCAACGCGTAAGGTGCGAACGCTTCGTAGCCAAGTCTTCCGTCTCCCTTGGTAATCGTTATCAATCCACTCCGTAGCATCTCTTCCTTATCGTCTTGTTTTAAATTCTCGATCGATTGATCCACCAACGACTCGATGTGTTCGATACCGACAACTTTTGATGACGACGAGACATTTTGTTGTATCATCATCTCGGCAAAACAGGCGACCAAGTATCCGGATCCAGACCCAACGTCCAACACCCTCCCATTACCATACCCACCACTCGCATCATCATCATCATTTACTACTACATACTCTTTCGAGAGTTCCAAACACATCGCGTGCATGTGCGGCGCGCTAATCGTCGCGTTGGAACCAATCTGAAGCGGGTGGTCCCGATACGCTTCATTCGCGTCTGCGGACTCTACGTAACACTTCCTGTCCACTTTCCGCATGGCTTTCCCAACGACATCTCGACTCGCGATTAAGTTGTTCTTTTCTAAAGCGTCGATTAACGAGTCGTTGGTGGAAGTGCCGTGCGAGCGCCACGACATTATTTAGTATTATATCTAAACTTCAAAAGAAAAGAGAGACACAAATCAGTAACGAACTCTCTTTTCTCTCTCACGCGAGTTCTCTCTCTTTTCATCAGTCTCTCTCGCTCTTCTCTCTGCTGTCTTCTTTACAATTTTTTGTGAAAAAATGCAAATTCATTCCTCTCTTCTCGTCTCCCTCATGTTGAAAAAAAAATTCGCCACCCCCCGAGGAGACGAAAGAAGAGAGAAGCACCAACGGATCGATTTTTTCAGAGAAGAGATTAGACACTCGAAACTCTCTCGCTCTGTCTTCAAAAAAATCATCATCCACGCGCGTGTTTAACACACACACGCGTGCACACACACACGCGCAAAAGTCTCTCTCGATCCGTGAAGATCTGAGTGAATTGTCCGAGCACTGTTGTTGTTGTTGTGAGCTCAGTGTATTCTTGTCCTCTCTTCTCTCTTTCTTAAGAAAAAAATCTCTTCTCTCAAAGAGAAGGGGAAGAGAGACGACGACTGAGGACCACCCAAAAACAGTCTCAACCGCGCGGCGGTTCAAATCCAAAAGAGAGATCAAAATTTCTAATACTAATCTTTCTCCAAGAAGAAGTTAAAAAAGAAGAATCTTTACGCGGCGAGTAAAAGAGAGGATTTACACACCACCTAATTCCTCTCCGTGTTGTGCGACCGTTTGGAACGACTTTGAGCGATATATACGTAAGAAAGATTAAAGAAAGATGATGAGAACGGATCAAAACGACTCTTTCTCGCTGAATCGTCGCGATCATCATCAGTCTTTGACGACAAAAACGACGACTATAAAGAAGAAGACGAGGAAAAGCACGACGACGACTCAGACGACGAATAGAAGAAGAAATTTGGCGATGAAAATCGTTTTGATGCTCATGTTTATGTTTTTAGGAGGAAGGAACGAGTTTTACAGCAGCAGCAGCAGCGAAAGAAGATCGTCTGAATCCTCTTTTAAAGGAGGAAAAGGATTCTTCTTGTTGGCAAACGCGCAAGAGCCGAGTCCACCGCCGAGTCCGCCGCCGTCTCCACCGCCGAGTCCGCCGCCGTCTCCACCGCCGA
>Ga0257106_1000120_pt1 | contig 48524 bp, 40 predicted proteins | sample LP_taG_3_FD_190177 | JGI IMG/M metagenome (GOLD analysis project Ga0257106, IMG submission 190177) | Marine microbial communities from Northeast Subartic Pacific Ocean, Canada - LP_J_2011_P26_10m | ecosystem: Environmental > Aquatic > Marine > Oceanic | place: Canada: Northeast Subartic Pacific...
TTTTTTCTTCTTCTTTTCTTTTTTTTTCATCTTCTTTTCTTTGTTGTTCATTTAATTTTTGTTCATTGGTTACAGGATATTTTTTACTAACTTGACTATAATTTATACCATGAGGTCTATTCTTAAAATGTATTTGTAAATAATATAATATATATGGATCTAGATTTTTAAAATAATAAGGATATGTTCTATTTAAAACTAAATATAATTCAAAATCACTTTCAATTATATTTCTTTCGTTAGGTGGTACTAGATCATATAAATCATCTAAACCATCTTTTTCTTTATCTGAATATTGCATTAAAAAATAATCTAAATGTGATTGTTGGCTAGGATTAAGTGTTGGCATAGATTGAATATCCATTATATATATAAAATTAATTAAAATATTCTCCAACATTTATTACTTTCTTTTTTAATTCAATTAATTCTTTATCTATAAAAATTTCTTTGCCATTTAATATTTCTTCGTTATTACCGGCAAATTCTAAATCACCCAATATATTATTGTTTAATACTATATTTTTTTTTATTTCTTCCATTATTTTTGGATTATTCATTATTTCATTATAAATCTTTCTTTCTTCATCAAAATCGAGAGAATCAGGGTTTTTTTTCAAATGGTTTAATAGGATTCTCTCGGGACCCAAATTAGAAATTGCACAATTTATTAATTTTTTATTCTCATTTACTAATTTGTTTATAATATAATCTGTTAATTTTAAACTAGCATTATAATGATTATGATAATATTGTACAGAGAGAGCTAAATATAAATTACTGAATATATCTGCCATTGTTCCAGAAAACATCTGTTCTCTCTTCAACGCACCTCCTTTTAACGCTACAAAATTAGTTAATGCGGCAAAATCTATTATTTGATTTTCTAAACTTTTAGAAATACCTGGAAATAAATTAGAAATATTAAAAGTTAAACCATAAAGTTTGAGAGAATGAATTAAAATATTTTTAAAATCACTATTAAATTTATTCACATCTTCTTTTAATACACTATCTAATAATGGAAATATAAAAGGATGAGATTTATTTAAACCTTGACCAAAGATTATGAGAGAACGAGTTAAAGTATTTGAACCTTCAACCGTAATTCCTATTGGTGCTGCCCTATAAAATTTTTCCATAAAATTACTATAACCAATACAAATCGCCGCTCCACCATGAATATCCATTCCATGATTAAGAACTTCTCTCCCCCGCTCCGTAGTTTGTTGTTTCATTATTGCACTTAATACTGCTGGAGAATTGCCTTCATCCAATATATCATTCATTAATTCAACACTCGATTGTATTATCCATGTATTATATACCATAGCATTTACTTTTTCTTGTATAGCTTCCATGTTTCCTATTGGCATTTTAAACTGATCTCGTACTTTTATATAATTCATTATACCAAATGTTGCTGCTTTACTACTAGCATTTGCAGTTGCAGGAAGACTAATTCCACGACCAGCAGATAAACATTCCATTAACATTTTCCAACCATTTCCAATATTTTCTGGACCACCAATAACCTGCTCTAAATCTATTAAAATCTCTCCCTTTATTGTTCCATTTGGGAAACCAGCATTTAATGGATTATGATGAGTATCTTGTATTAATCCTTCATGCTCACGTTCTACTAATGCTACTGTTATTCCTGTTTTTTTATTTTCTAGTATCTCTCGTGGATCTGTTAAATTAAATGCAATTCCCATTAAATTTGATACTGGTGCTAATGTAATGTACCGTTTATTTAAATTTACTTTAATCATAGGTCTCCCTTGTACTTTTACTATAGTTCCTTCATCTATTGAACCAGTAGCATCTGAACCATTATTTGGACCTGTTAAACCAAAACAAGGAATATAAGTACCGTCTGCTAAACCAGGTAAATATTTAGTTTTTTGTTCTTGGGTACCATAATGTGTTAAAAGTTCGCCTGGACCGAGAGAATTGGGAACCATAGTAATTACTCCTAATGCAGGGTCAACGCTTGCTACTTTTGTTAATAATGAAGACATTTCATTGACACTTAATTTAATACCACCATAACTTTCATCTATTAAAAAACTAAAATATTTATTTTTTGCCAAATAATTTATCCAATAATTATTATTTTTATTTGGATAAATTCTTAAATTATCAAAAGTGTTAAACAGTTCATTTAATTTCTTTTCGGGGAATTTTTGCATATAAACATGTTTTTTTGGAAATTTTATTTTTCCCTGTAATATATTTCTATCTAATGAAGTATTACCACTTTGTAATGCAATTAATTCAGTTGAAGAAATTTTAGGAATTTTTGATTTAACAAAATTAAATAAAACACGAGACATAATATATATATTATAAATTAGTTTTTAAAATATATATATAATTAATAATTATAGTAACTATTTATACTAATCAAATAATATTTTATCAATAGTAGTTCTTACACAAAACAAACGATGTAATATTATACCAGCAATAAATAATAAAAATAATATAAGAAAATAATTATTTTTTTTATTAAAACTATATATTATATATGCCACAATAAAAGTCAATAATACATCAATAACTGCTATATTAAAAAGTCTTATACTATGAACACCTTTTCCAACTTTACCTAATAATTCTTTGTATTTACAAAACATAATATATATATTAATAATTATATATATATTAATTATTATTTAGTATAATTTATTTTCTTTTAATTCCTACTTTTCCTCCTTTCATAGTTCTTCCAAAAAAAATATTATAAGCAACATAAACAATTATTGCTAAAAATATTACTTTCATTAAAGCACCAAAAAATCTTGAAAATTTACAATACCAAGTATTGTCCTCTGCATCACATTTATGTACATCAAAAAAACCAAATGTTAAACTACCCAATAAACTACCTAGAAAATTATTATTGTCACTACTTAATATACTTCCACTTCCGCGCGAAGAACTAGATCTTCCGCCTTTTGCCATTTATAATAATAAAATAAAAAAATTAAAAAATTAAAAAATTAAAAAATTAAAAAATTAAAAAATATTTATAATATGAAAATTTTATAAATATTTTTATATGTTTTGGAACGTGTTTTTAACCCTTGATAACCAACGCGTCCATCAGTTGCTTGTACAAGCCATCAGGAAGATCTTGAGAGTTGTCAAACAAAATCTCTTGGATTTTCACCAAGGACTTGGGGACTATCTTTGCCGTGTTGGAAACAGGTTGTACTTGACGACTGACAAGACGAACAGGTGAAGTCTCTACGTCATGAGTCATAAACATGACTCTACCCTCGCGGTCACGACTATCTATCACCACAGTCTTGACACTTCTTTCGGATAAATCTCCCTGTGCAATAGCAAGCAACCTTTGTTTGTTTGCCCTGAGAGCCAAGTTTGCGACACGAGCATAGGAGATCTTCATCTCCGCTGCCTCCCAACTAGCTTTGTTGCAAGCCCGAGAGTTGTGACCCAGTTCGCGGCAATAAGAGCAACGAGTGGTCATCTTTGTTTGGCTTTGTTTGTTTGGCTTTGTTTTTGTTCGTTTGTTTTTTGTTGTGCATTGTCAGAGTTAATTTTTTTTCTATTCAATTTTTTTGAGAACCCCCAAAGTTTGACAACCCACAAACGTTGTGACTCTGTGACTATGTGACTCTATAAGTTTTCAAAATTTTAATAGAAATATTTTTTACAATAATTAATCACGAATTGCCCCACCCTTATAATCTGGCCAATCAAAATTACGGTTTAAACTGTGTAAATCATTAACAGTGAAAGGATCTTCATTATATTCTAAATCCATAGCATAATATTTTAATAAATTAAATTTCTTTACTAAAAAAATAACACACACGAGAGAAGCAATATAATAAAACATTTTCAATTATAATATTATTACTACTTTTAAATAATATTATAACTTTAAATAATTTTAATAAATATTTTAATAAATATTGAAATTAGATCCAGTATAAGCATTTTGTACTATGAATTGAACATCTACTTGATCTACAAAATCACCAACTGAAGCAGCTGCATATTTTGCTTTTGCCGCATCATCACTGAATGCAAAATTTGAAAATTGTATTCCATTTGCTGTAATTGCATATATTGGAGCATTATAAATATTGAAATTTGATGCAGTATAAGCATTTTGAACTATGAATTGAACATCTGCTTGGTCTACATAGTCACCTGGAGACGCTGATGCATACTTTGCCTTTGCAGCATCATCACTAAATGCAAAATTTGCATATTGAATTCCATTTGCTGTTATTTTATATATTGGTGAAGTGTAAATATTGAAATTTGATGCTGTATAAGCATTTTGTACTATAAAACCATGGTCAGCACGTTCTACTAAATCACCCGGTGATACAGCCGCATATTTTGCTTTTGCATCATCATCACTAAATGCAAAATTTGCATATTGGATACCATTTGCTGTTATTCTATATACATTTAATACTTCATTAGTTGGTAAACTTAAGCAATTGAATTTATGTGTTAAATATGGTGAGTTAGGTAATCCACCTTCATTTGATTTTAAGAAATCACCATAATCTGGAATTTCATCGTTCCAAGTACTTGTTGAAGAATTATAAAATTGTAATTGCGAAAATAATACATATGGTCTGTGCATATTGTTACAAGCAACAAATCTTCCTCTAATAGTATTTGCTTTTTCAAAATAAACACCTAAATCATTTACATTAGTTTGTACTATTGGTACATCTTCATGTTTATAGGAAGCTACACCCATATCACTTCTAGTATTAGTATAATCAATAGTGAATTTAGTAAATGAAGCATCAAATGTTAAACTGACATTATATTGTTTTTTGGGTATGCCTTCATCCGTATCACTCATTAATTCTGGTTTACCTAAATGACAACATAATTCTAATTCAGGACCACTAAATTCAACTGTTTTAACATCTTCATCTAAATGCCCAACAAGTGAAGTTAAACATGTTAATAAATTATCAGTGCAATCATCCCAGCATACACAATTGCTATTATCAAATAAACCACTATTATAAACCATATCTCTTCTATATAAGATTCGTCCGAATTTAGCACCATATAATACTTGTTTCATATCATTATTTGTTTGAAAATGACATTTATTATCGTATATATTTTCTATACTATATTTATTATTATTTAATGGATTAAAATATTTACCTTTTGTGCTAATTCCATCTTCTATTTTTTTATTTACATCTTTTATTAACATTAGTATCATATTTTTTTGTTTTCCTACATTAGCGTTTTCATATGTTGCTAAATCCGCACTGCTATAAAGAGCTACTAATTCATTACCGTTTATATCTCCACCACCATGTTGACTTACTCCTGAACTTGTACCACGATTTCTTCCTAAATTAGCAACATCAAAACTAATTAATCCACTATTTTTATTATTACCTTTTGTAAATGTTGGTTGTGCATATTTTTCTCTTGTTTTTTCATCAATATGTTCATCATTATCAAATATTACACCTGGTCTTATTGATCTTAAAAATTCTTTCAAATCATCGTCAATAAAAAATCTTAAATATTTATCACCAATTGCATTTATTGTTCCTTTCCAAAATCTATTTTCAATTTTATAATAATATTTAATTGTTCCATTTGAATCTTTAATAGTTTTATAATCACTTAAATTTTTATTATTTGCTAATAATTCTGCTTCGCTATATACTTCATCATAAAAATGACTTAATGAACCATAAGCTCCAAAACATTGTGGCATCAAATCTAATGTATAACTTGAAGTTTTTACTGTTTCAGATGGTATTATACCCCATTTTGTTTTATTATCAGCCCATATACCAATTCTATATTTTTTTGGAACTTCATTTGATTCATCATAATTTATTTTTTTACTAGATTCTTTGAAATGTACTGGATTGGATTCAGCAACAATTGTATCAAAATCATGTTGAACAAATAATTTTCTTGATATTCCATTTACTACAAAATCTTGAGCAACTGGTTCATTGTTTGCATTATATTCACTCGCTCTAGGAGCAATTGAATAAATACAAGCATGTCTTTTTCCTTGTGCTTCTCCAATAACTGGTATTGATCCTGTATTTTCAAACCAATCAGTTGATTGATAATCCCTGAAATAATCTTCATTTTTTTTCCATTTGTTTGCATATAATCTTAAAACTCCATGTTTTAATGATTTATAATATGAATTAGATTTTAATTCTTCAATTGGTTCAACAAGTAAAGTTTTATTTTCTAATAAACTACCTAAACCAAATCCAGACATAGCATTTACAATTAGATAATCCATATGAGTTGTTAATGTGTGACCTAATTTTCCACCATTTAATAATTGTGTAACACTTGCATTATATAATTCTTCAGATGATTTGTTTGGATTTGAATACCAATCAATAAATGGTTCTTGATTTCCTTTTAATGGATCAAAGAAATCTTCTTTATCTCTATAATTTAACATACCAATACCTGGCCAATTTTCATTTATATTTAGATGACTTGGATTATGAGTACGTTGATAAGTTTCCATTATTTCAGTTGGCGTTGGATTATTACTTGCATCCAAATATCTTGATACTATTAATGCATTTAACATTGTGGGTATATTAATATCTTGAGGATTATAGTTTGGACCACCTACTTGAAATGCTGGAACTTCTAATGTCATATTATTTGAACTACTATAACCTAATGGATATAATTCTTTATTTTCTTCTAAAAATTCCATAAATTGTGTTTTTAATTCACCAAAATCTGGATAATTTTTCATAAATTCTTTATCACTTAAATTTGTTTCTATCCAACTTACTAATTGACCAATTGTTTTTGTCATTGCATCTGTATAACCAGTAAATAAAGAATTTGATTCACTAAATAAAGGCGTATTCGCATATTTTTTAAAATTTTTATGTACTAAAAATCCATCTCTGTCTATTGAAGAACCTGGTTGTTTATCTTGTTGTTTTACTACTTTTTCTACTTTTTTAGTAGTTTCATTATAATACATTCTTCCATATAAACCATTTTCAATTAAGCTTGATGTTAAAAATGATTGTTGATATCCTCTGAAACTATGAACTGCACTATCAGTATTACTCCAAAATGGTTTATTAGTATTTGGAGTATTATTTAAATAGTTACCATGAAGTTTATTTGTTGCATGACCAAAAGGCGGTAACCAGCTACCTTGCATATTAGTTAAACCTTGTGATGTATAATAATTCCCATTTGTATTTGATGAACTTAAGAAACTTAATGTTTTAATGGGATTTGTTAATTTTCCAACTGTTTTAATTTGATCAATATTACTATAACCAGCACTTACGAAGAATGGATTAAAACTTAAAATATCAAATTGATTTGGTGAAACTGGTTGTTCCCAATTTGTAATTAAATGTTCGTATTTAAAACTATTATTAGTATTACCACTTGGTCTTGGGTCTAGAAAAGGAGTATCAAAAGCTAATATTCTAATATTAATACCACCTGTTCTACTTGTAGACGTACTGATTCCTCTATAATATGATGGTCCAAAAGGATATTGAACACTTACTTTTGTCATACTATATTGATTTTCATTATTTATATTATCATACATTTTTCCTAATATTGTATCATCATATACCCAAGAATTTAATTCCATAATTGATTTACAATAAAGACCTTCTCTATGTGTTATATATGGAAATAAATTTGGTTTTACTTGGAAAGTACTGATAAAATTTCTATTATTTTCATCATAATCATTACTTTTGTTGAATGCATCTCTACTACTATTATGAAGAGCACTATACACAAATTCATATTTACCTTTTAATTTTGTGCAAGTATAACCACCCCATTCTTCCGAATAATATACAATTGTTCCATTTTTATCATATGCTTTTGTATCATAAACAATTGGAGTTGCTAATTCTTGTTCAGGAACTAATATATGTTTGCTATAAGCATTTGCAGGATAAAAAGAATCATCTACATATTCAATATTTACACTATATTCTAAACTAAAATCACGTTTTTTTATTTCTACTTCTTTGCCATCTGGAACAGTAAAAGTTTTTCCTATAGCATCATTACTATTATGATACCAAAATGGTACGTGTGCAAAAGTTATTATATTATTATAAGTTAATGTTGCAACACTTTTTCCAGGACTATAATTTGCCCAATGAGCCGAACCATACCCCATGACAAAATTACCTTGAGTTCCTGTATTATATGTTGGATTAAATGGAGGTGTATAATAAAATTTATCTAAAATTTTAAAATTATTTAATGTAGATGGGTCTGGACTATAACGACCATTTGTTACTGTTGCGCCAGTATGTTCGTATCCCATAGGTTCGCTAACTGGTGTTGGATTAGCCGGGTCTAATGGTGTTAAAACTAAAGTATTGTTTGTTAAAACACTTTGTAATTCTTCACTAAATTCTTTACTATAATAAAAATGGGGTTTTATATGTTCAAAATTTATTAAAAGATTAGAACCTTGTTTAACAGCTTTAACAGAATGAACCGCACTTATGTTTGAATCAGAATATAATTCATATACAAAACAGTTTTCTAAACCATCGTGTTCGGCAATTAACCAAGTTTTCATTGAATGAGAATTTTCTGCTAAACATTTTAATCCTAAAGGAAGATGGAATATATGTTTTATTGTTTTTGTAATTAAAGATTCATGAACATCTAAACGAGATACATTTGTAGATACACCGGAAGCATTTGTTGATATTCCGGAAGTATTTGTTGATATGCCCGAAGCATTATTAGCTATTCCAGATACATTATTTGCTATACTACTTTCTTGTAGTAAATCATTATCATTATTTAAACTTAAAGAATTTTCTAAATTAGCAATTGCTAAATAAATTGAACTTAAATCAGGAGCATCATTTATCATTGCATTTGCACTACCAATAACTAAATCAGATTCATTATTATTACCACCAATATTGACGGTGTAAACAGGAGTAGTACCAGACATTTTTTATAATATTAAAAAATATAAAAAATTTAAAAAAATTTTAATAAATATTTTTAAATAAAATTATTAGGTTATAGTAATAAGAATATGGATTTATATAGTTTTAATTCTAGCAATTTATTAAATTGGATTACTGCATTTGCATTATTTGAAATACCTATGGCTTTTTTTTATCTCTCAATAAGTGGAAAAAAAGATAAAGTAACGAATTGGTATAGTGGTAAAACTATAAATATATGGAATGTACTTGCTCAAGATTCATTATATGTTATATGTGGTATAATATTATCTCTTCGTTTATTTAATTATTTAGTAAGTATAGGATTTTTACAACAATTATTTGTATATTTTATTTTGTGCTTTTTAATAATACAATTAATGGGTGATTCTATTTTTGCATTAATTATTAAAAGTTGGCCAAAACAATATTCTACTTATTGGATAAATTATTTTAAAGATTATATTAATAAATCTGGTTTTAATGCATTAATTGGAGATAGTTTATATATAATTGCTTGGGCTTTGAGTTTCTATTTTGTAGCAAACCATATTACATCATTTGATACAAAAATATTCATTATTTGTTTATTCTTATTTTTAGCATCCGCATATAGTGTACAAAAATCTAATTAATTTTTAAATATATTTTACACTATTTTTATACAAATAAGTAGTAATTAAAAATAAAAATCCTCCCCAAGTTAAATCTATTAGTCCTACACTAATAGACCAATCTTTAAATATTGCCATGTTTGTGGTTTCATATACAGCATAAATAAAGAAACCCAATAAAAACGCATCTAAATATGAACCCTTTTTATGAATTACAAAATAATATAATGAAGAAACTAAAACAATATAACAAGCGACTGTAGGTAATAATTCCATTTTTAACGGACTACCTTGTATTTTTTTAACCATAGTTTGAAAATTATTGCTCATTAAATATAAAAATCCAGCATCAACTAAAACAAAAATAACTGCTAATAATATTATATCTTTAATCATACTTATAATATTATTATATATTTTATAAATTTTATAAAATATTAAATTATTATTATTTATTAATGATAACAATAAGTCAAAGTGCAAAAAATGTATTAACAAATTTAATTAAAAAAGAAAATGGACAAGCAGCATTTTTATATTTAAAAGGAGGTGGTTGTAATGGTTTTTCATACAAATTTAAAATATTAAAAGAAGATATTAAACCAAAAAAATTAGATGAAACAATAAATATTGATTCAAAAAATTTATATTTATGTCATTCAAGTTTAATGTTTTTAATAGGCACAAAAATAGATTATATTGAAGACATAATGGGGTCACGATTTGATTTTCAAAACCCAGCAATAGAATCAAAATGTGGTTGTGGTACAAGTTTTAGTTTTAAATAAAGCACCTTGATTTATTAAGTTAGACTTTTCTTCTTTTTACTTTCAACTGGATCTGGTCTAATAATTACTGGACTACTACCATCTTCATGTTTGCCTGTTTTTTCATAATAATAAAATACATTTTCAATTGAACCGCTTAAATATGGATAAGTTTTTTTATTTTTTAAATCTTCAAATTTTGTCATAAGATCTTTATCTAGCATTTATAAAATAATATAATTTATATATTACTATATTATTAATGCTTTAAATAATTTATTAAAAATATTTAATTTAATATATTTAATTTTATATACTTAATTTTATAAAATACTTAATGCATTAAAAATTTCACTATTAGTTAACAAGTTATAATTTTTTTTATTAATTTCTTTATCAGCATGTATCCAATAATCATAAAAATCTTTTTTTATCCATCTATTAACATTTAAAGCATCCATATTTCTTTGAAATAATTCAATTCTTATTAGTTCTCTTTTTATATTTTTCAATGGTTTTGAACTACGAGGTGGCCTCAAATATGCTTTAGTCCAAAAATTTATATCAAAATAATTATATGCAAGATTTTTATAAAAAACATTATCTAATGCGCTATAAATTTGCTTATTAACTAAAGAAAAAATTAAAATAGATTCAAAATTCAATTTATAAGATATTTCTCTTAACACATCATAATCTAAATTAAACATTAATAAGAATTATCTTATTAATATCTAATAATATTTTTTATATTAATAATATTATTTACAAAAATTTTTTATCATTTATTTTCCAATAATTATAAAAAACACTTGGACTCCATTTTTTATTTACTAAATTCATATTCTAAATTTGAGAGAAAGTCTTCCTTTTTCTCATTTTGTAAACGCATATTTACTAATTTTGCAGGACTTAATACATCATCTCTCAACTTATCTAAAATATTTTTAGGAATTGAACAATTATAATAATATTTATACATTTGTTGAATCGTATTTACATCTGCATTATTCATTTCTAAAGTAAGATCAATTCGTCCAGGTCTTATTAGTGCTGGGTCGAGAGAATTATAGTTGTTACTTGTAATAATTAAAATCCGTCCAGGCGTTTCTCTCAAACCATCAATAAGATTTAAAATAAATGATAAAGTAATTTTATCATCTTTTGATTTATCAATATCTACTAAAACAGATTCTCCATTATGATCATTATCAACTTTTTTTGCTATTTTATTTAAAAGCTTATTTTGCATTGCAAGCGATTTTTCCAAAATATCATTGTTATCATTATCATTACTATCATTATCATTACTATCATTATCGCTATCGCTACTAACTTTTGAGTTTTTACCTTTTTTACTATTTTTACTTTCTGTCCGTTTTTTAACAATATCACTCATACAATCAATATCCTCAAAAACAATAATTTTATGTTTAAAGTCTATTGCTCGAGTGTTTTCTCGTCTATAATATTTTTCAAAAAAGTATTCACTAAACTCTGCTTGTGTTTTAATTTTGCTTAATGGAATCACAATAATATGACGATTTAATTTATTTGCAATACACTTAATAACACTTGTTTTACCTGTACCAGGAGGACCATGTAGTCCAATGCCAAATGTATATGGATGTCCTTCGTATAAATAATATGATTTATTATTAATAAAAAAATCTAATTTTTTTAGAAGTTCTTCTTTTTTGCTGAAAAATAAATTATTGAAATTACGAGTGCTTTTAAAAATACATTCATCCCATTTTTTTATTGTCTCTCTATCATATGAATTACTATTATCGCTTCCTGTATTTGTTAAAGTATAAATAAATTTCTTATTTTTACGAGATTTTTCGAGAGAAGATATATAATCTTGTGTAATATTATCTATAAAATTTGTTAATTGTTTGAGAGACAAAGTATAACTATAAATCTCAATATTTATTTGCTCCATAGTATAATTTTTTTTAGAATCCTCATTTGGGCAATTATCAGTATGCTTATATACTTTGCAGTAAATTTCGTTTTTTATTTTAAAATGTTTTGCCTGATCCACAATAAAAATATCGCGCTTTTCAATCAATTCATCATCATTATCTTCATCGCTACTATTATCATTATTATCATTATTATCATTAATACCATTATTATCATTATCATTATTATTATTATTATTATTATTATTATTATTAGTATTATTATCAAGTTGTTTATTTTTTTTCATTTTTAATATTTTATTTTTTTTATGTGGTTCGCCAAAATCATCATAAATATTTGCACTATTTGCATATTCTTTGAGAGAATAAATAGTTGAATTATTTAAATTATTTTTTGAAATATAGTCCCAAAATGCACTAAAACGCATACTAAATAAACTATCTGTTTTTGTTATATAACTACTTACTTTCATACACCGTTTTCCTTCCAAAATTAATACATTATATTTTGGTTGAAAAAGAGAGAACTTGCTTAATAAATCTGAAACAAGTTTCTCACATTTAACATAACACTCCTCATTATTAAAAACAAAAGTTAAAAAACAAATCAAAACCAACATTCCAACGTTATTAAAAACTCCACCATCTTTCATATTCATAAAATACATCATTTTAAAAGTATCAATTAAACCATTAACACTGTTTTGCATAATAATTTATAATAATCTATTATAAATTATTAAATTTGTTTTATATTATTTTAAAATAATATAAAAATATTTGAGAGAACTAATATAATATTAGTAATTTAAAACCTATTATGGTTTATTATGACGTAATCGCGTTTTTGCCATTATATATAACAATTGAATATTTCACAAAAGAAACTTATTATAGTAGATTGTTTTTTACAATATTAGTATCTGGTTATAGTATTGATGAAATAATTAATAAACGCTATTATACTTTAGAAGCATTAAACAATATTGAAGAATATAATAGTGTTGCAGAAAAATGTATTTTAATTTGTATGCTATATTTTAGTTATGACTTTTTTAATAAAGAAACATATACTAATAAAGGATTTATAATTCACCATGCTATAGGTTTATGTGGTGGATTAATTGTATTATATTATAAATTTTATGGAATTTTAGTATTATATTTATGTTGTCACGAAATTAGCAGTATATTTTTAAATCTTAAACATTTGAATATTTGCAAAGACTTTTCAGATAAAATGTTTATTGTAACATTTTTTGGAATACGAGGTACGACATTACCTATTATGGTATTTAAAACATATTTAAAAAGCAAATTTTTATTTATTATAATGTTAGCAGATAGTGGATTGCATATTTTTTGGATTAGTCAAAAAATTGGTAATATCAGAAAAAAAGCAAAAATAAAAGCAAAATTAATTAATAATAATAATGATGATTATTTAAAATTAAATATTATTGAATATGGAGAGAAAAATGATTAATAAAATTTATTATATAATAATTTAAGTAAATAAATCATAAATAAAATAAAAAAACATGAATCACACCATGTATCTTTCTTATAATTATATTATAACATTATTATATAAATATTAATATGAAAAAAAATAAAACTTATACTATTTATTTAGCAATATTTATTTTATTTGTATCATTTGGTTATAATTATTATCATTTTAGTAATAATGAAAATAATGAAAATAATAAAAAAATTGAATGACAAAATATATTATTTTGGTAATAAAAATAATATATTTTGTATTATAATGTCAAAAAAAGAAGAAAAAGAAATAGAAATTATTAAAAACTATGCCAAAAATTGCGGGTTTAAAGAATGTAAATCTTGGTGCGAAGTTCAAGATTGTTTTGCAGAACTTCAAAGAAAAAATAGCGCATTAACACGTGATTTACCAGAAGATTCTACTTGGAAAACTATTAACGAATACGATCAATATAAATGTTTTAATACCTATAAACCATCAAAATATAAAAAAAAAGATATTCTACCTAATGAAAGTTATGATAATCATTATTATCATACTTGCGATTAAACTTCATATTTTTCCTTAATCCAAGAACGAATATTTGTTAAACTACAATTTTTATAATCATCATTAAATCCATTAAGTTTCAAAAATTGTGGTTTCTTCATTTTTTCTGTTTTATAAAATATATAATCTCCATATTTCCCCTTACGAATAGATAAAGTTTCATCTATTCTACGAACCAATGAATTAGCATTTGCTTCACTATTTTCCAAAATATTTACTGCATCATCATAACCTATATTTTTAATAGGCACGTTTATTTTTGTATAAGTTAATGATTTTCGTAATTCACCACATTCCAAGTAATAACCAAATTTCCCATATTTCAAATATAAATTACTGCCTTTATATTCGCCCAAAATTTTATTATTATCTTCTGTAGAAACAATAATTTCTTCCAATTTATATTCTCCTGCTTTTAATTTTTCAATGTCAATATCTTTTTTAACACCATAAAACCCAGTAGAACCATCCTCTTTTTTATATTTAATTGTTGGTCCATTTCTACCAATTAAATAAGTATGTTTTTCATCTATTTTAATATTTACTTTTTCAACATTATCACCATTCTCACTTATTAAAGTTAAACTTTTATTTTTAATTAAATCTTCAATAAAAGTATTACATTCTTTACATAAATCATAATATTTTTTATTACCTTTTGCAATAACATCTAACTCATCTTCCATTGCTTTTGTATAATCATAATCAAATAATGAATCAAAATATTTTATTAAAAATTCTATTACAAATATACCAAGTTGTGTAATAACTAACTTATTTTTTTCATTTCCAAATGTTTTTTCACCCTTTTCCAAAATAATATCATCTTTTCCACTTTCTAAAACATAATCAATAATTGTTAATTTCTTTCCTTCAACATTTTCACGATTTACATAATTACGTTCCTGAATCTTATCAATAAGTGATGAAAATGTTGACGGTCTTCCAATACCCCGTTGTTCTAACAATTGTACAAGTTTGGCCTCATTATAATGTGTTTTCAAATCTTTTAATGTTTGCTTACTAATAATTTTTTTATAATTAATAGAACCTTCTTTCAATGTTTTCAAAAATTGATAATATTTATCTTCATCTAAACCATCTACTATTTTCCACCCAGGAAATACATTTTCTTCTGTACTATATTTATAAATTAAATTTTGTGGAGCACTAATGTTTAACATTAAACTATTATAAATAGCATTTGCCATTAAACTTTCCAAAGTATTTGTCCAAATAAGTTTATATAATTTCCTATGTTTTGCAGTAAAAATATCTTCATCTTCAGGTAAAGATTCAACATTAATATGTGTTGGTCTGATTGCTTCATGTGCTTCTTGCGCAGGTGGATTTTCAGATTGTTTTTTTTCTTTTTTTTTAGATTTTGTTTTAGATTTACTTTCAACTTCTGCTTCACTAATATCCAATGGTTTATCTTTAGATTGAATTAATTTTTCTAATAAATTATTTATAAAATTAACACCATATTTACTAGATATATAATCTTTTGTTTCGTCAACAAAATCTTTACTATAAACTTTGCTATCTGTTCTCATATAAGTAATATAACCACCTTCATATAATTTTTGTGCAAGACTCATTGTTTCTTTTGGCGAAATATGCATATTATTATTTGCTGATTGTTGTAATCCAGATGTAGTAAATGGTTGTGGCGGATTTTTAATTAATTCTTTTTCTTTTGCTTTTGAAAACTTATGATCAAATGTTTTGGATAATTCTAAAAATTCTTTGATTTCTTCGTGATTATTATGGTTTGAATTTAAAGTAAATGAAATATTTTTGCTCGTAAAAAATCCATTAGTATTAAAACTTAATTTTCCAGGAGATTCTTGAATTTCTTTATAATTATCATATACTAATCGTAATGCAGGACTTTGACATCGTCCTGCACTAAGAGAATTTTTTGTATTTGAAACAATATGTTTCCACAATAATGGTGTAATTTTAAATCCAACAATTAAATCAAGAATTTGACGCCCTTGTTGGGCATAAACCATATTCATATTAATATTTATAGGATTAGCTATGGCGTGCTTTAAAGCCCGTTCGGTAATTTCATGAAAAATGATACGTTTTGTAGTTTCAACCTCAAGTTTAAAAACTTGAGCAATATGCCAAGCAATGGCTTCGCCTTCGCGGTCATCGTCTGTTGCAATAATTACTTCTTTTGCACTTTGCACTGCTTTTTTCAGTTTATTAATTTGTTGTTGCTTTGAATCAATAATTTCAAAATTGGGTTTATAATTATTTTCAAATTCGATTTGTTTTAGATTCGATAAATGAGTAATATGACCATAAGAACCCATAACTTTATAACCTGGACCCAAGAATTTTTCTATTTTTTGACATTTAGCAGGTGATTCTACAATTACTAAACTATAACTCATAAAAGTGTCAGTTAATAATATTATTAATTATTATTTATATGGATTAGATAATATTATTTATCAATTATTATTAAAAAATAATTTAAAAATATATATTTATTTATATCAGCTGCTTAAAAATATTATGGTTAATTTTAATAATAAAAAAGTGTTTGAAGTTGTTGTAAAAAGACTTAATAATGTAAAATTTAATCCATTAACTAATATGAATTTTATTAATAATTCTAATCTTAAAAAATTAGAATCAGAATTACAAAGAAAAAAAATAGAAATGCATGAAAGTCACTCAAAAATTCCTTTTATTAAAAAAAACTAACTTAATAAACATATAATTATCAATTTATTTAACACCTTTCTACATTATAACTAACACGTTTTATAGTATTTTTTAAAATACGTTTTGCTTCTTTAATTTTTGGTTCAAAAATAGACGCATATTTATCATATTTATCATTTAGTTTTTCAAGTTTATACGGTGTTTCTTTTGAACCAAATAGTTCAAGCAATTCCATTATTTCATCAAATTCTTTTTCAAGAGTTTGCAAAACAAATTCTTGTTGCATTTTTAATCCACTATTTTCAAATACTTTTGCTTCATTAATATTCAGATTAGGAACATTTGGCATTATAACTTTCTCTTTGCTTTTTCTTCGCTTTCTCTTTGATTCTATAATATAAAATAAAAAATATTATCAATTTTTAATTGAATACACAAAGCTAAACAATAATGTATATTTATTACTAATATACATGATTGCTTCTGAATTTTATTTTATATTTATCATAAGAAATATGAATATATTTTGTACCATTTAAACCAAATGGTTGTTCAATCTTATAATCATGTTCATTCACAATAGCAACCGAAATAAGACTCCAAAATCTTTTTTTCTTATAAATATCAAATGGAAGATTTTCTTGACATAGTTTCAAAGTAATATCATCATATGGTTTTGCAAAAATATGCAACATAACTTTCTTAAAATTTTTGTAATGATTACTAATATCTGCATCAATAACAACAGAATAGTATTTTTTCAAATCCATAGTTTTTTTTGTTTGCTTTTGTTCTTTTGTTCTTTGCTTCTATACTATAAATATTAAATAAAAACTTATTATCAATTTTTAATAGAACCAACAAAGTATTATAAATTACTTAAAAAAAAAATTGATAATATATTATTAAATACAAAAAATATAATAATAATGAATAAGATCAAGATTTTGTTTGTTCTAATTCTGAATCTTATTTATGCTGAACGCCCAGCAGATATTCGTCAAAACAAAATTTCTAATACTTGTGATTTTGATATAATTCGTATTAAACGTAATAAAGTATCTTGCCTAGATTTTGGAAAAAATAAAAAATATTGTAATCATTATGTATTAGCAAAGGAATTTGTAATTACAAAAGAAAATGGTTTGTTAAAAAATACTATTGTTATTAAGCCAGAAGCAATGTATGAAGAATTCAGTAATAATAAATTTGTAATGGCTAAGTTTTATTATAGTTTTGTATGTGATCATTATGAAATGGAGCCAAAATTAGAATTAAATATCGTTCCAAGTTTAAAATATGATAAATCATTAGGAGAAGAAATAGCAGAATCACTTATACTGTTATGTTTATTAATCTTTGTATGTCTATTTTTAGCTTTAATATTTCCATGTTTACGTCACAATAATAATGGATTTGTAAGTGGATTAATTATTGGAAATGCTATTGAAAGTAATTCCGAGCGACGTGTGTATTGTAAATAAATTTAATCTAAAAATTCTCCTAATTTTAAAGCAACATATTTTCTATATTTTTTTCTCATTTTCGGTATTTCAGTATTTACCTTAAATTTCCAATTTTTAAAATTCATTTTTTCTGTTTCCGCCATTTCCCATAATCCAATATTTTTTGCAATATTAGCCCAAGTATTATCCAAAATATCCGGATGACCAACATCTTCATAAGTAAGATCTTCTATTGCACACCTGAAATCAGGGTCTTGCCATTGTGGTAATGTTTTAGAACCATTATATAATTTTCCAGCCCTTATAACAAGCATTGGATAATTTACATTTATAATTGAATTACTTAATCCTTCAAAATTAATCCATGGTAAATTTATTGGATCAATAAGAATAGCATTTTCAATATTTTTATTATTTAATACTTCAGGGAAAAAAGATGAATGCCCCAAATAACCAATTTTATCTACACGCAATGCTTCACAAACTTCATCTATTGTATCTTCAGTAATAGGATTAAAACCATCAATAGTAACAACACTAATATTTTTTTTAATTAAATTAATAAAATCACCATAAAACATTGAAGGCATTATTCCAAAAAGTCCAGTAGAAAAAAGAAATGGGGGGCCTTGTCCAATAATGGTTAATTTTTTGTTGTTTGATGTTTTTATAGTTGGATTGAAGAACGAGGCATTTACAATAGAAGTAAATAATAGAACACCAGAAATATAATATTTATAATAATTCATAGCTTATAAATATTATATTAAATATTTTTATATCTTTTCTTTTTTTTATTATAAGTTTTTTTATTTTTGCGTTTTCTACTTTTTTTATTTTTTTTATTTTTTCTAGTTTTTCGTTTCTTCCCTCCAAATGAAGATTTAAAGTTTCCTATTATATTTTTTAAGTTTCCCATATCAGATTTTAAGCCTCCCATACCAGTTTTTGCAGTTTCTATAAATGAACCTGCATTATTTTTCATATCTGCCAATTTTTCTGTAGCATTAACAGAACCTTGTTTTAAAGTAGCAACTGTGTTACTTATATTTTCACCAATATTATTTGTAAAACTTTCTATTGAATTCATCAATTCTTCTGGTGATTGCGAAGTAAATTCTTTTGCTTTACCTAATAATTCTTTTGCATTTTCATTTCCTAATTCAGAAGCTAAAAAAGTTGTTCCAACTGCTGCACCACCTGCACCCAAAATCAAACCACTTGCAATTAATGCTTTTTTTTTTAAACTCATTGATTTTTTCTTTTCTTCTATTTTTTCGCTGTTTCCTTCTTTTTCTAAAGCTTTAAGTTCTTCTTTTTCCTTTTCATATTCTAATTTTTCTTTTTCAAATTGTGCAATTTTTTCTTTTTGTTCTTCACTAAAATCAGCACTGTTTTTTTCTACAATTTTTTTTGTTTCTTCTTTTAAAGATTTTGGACATAAACCAGATTTCATTGCCTCCAAATATTGACGTAATGTTCTTTTTTCTAAATCTCCAATTGGAGTATCCAATAACAAATTAATAGCACCAAGATCTACATTATTAGCATCTATATTATTTGATGGAGAACTCATAGCTGCTTTACCAGTTAAACCAATTACACTAGATGCAAGTGCTGTTCCTAAAATAGTTGTTACAAATCCCCCTTTTTGTTTCTTTTTTGTATGTTTTTTCTTCATTATAAAATACTTTAATTATATTGTAATTATATTATAATATAATTTAAAAATATATGAAAATATAAATATATTATTTTTGTACATTTAATATTTTAAAATCTTTATAACTTATTTTTTTTTCACTATTAACACCGGGAGGTTTTTTTTGAACTTTTCCATGTTTATCTTTTGTTTCCAATTGTTGTTGATTACGTAACGCACTATCAACATATAATTCTTTTAATTGTTTTCCAACTAAATAAGAACCTTCATGCTGATTTAATTCTCCATCTTCTATTTGTTTCAATATATTTAAAAATTTATCTAAGATATTTAGATCAATTGTATTCTTTTTAATTTTATTATAAAGATCTGTATAATTATTAAATAAAAACCCACATTGCTTCATACATATAGCATCAAACTCTCCTGGATTAGATTTTGCTAGACGTTGATATTTTTGCTTCAAAAATACCATTTGTTTTACATCATTTCTTATTAAAACACTTTGTTTTTTATTACGAATTTCTTCTGTGCAATCTGTTGTATCATTTGCTTTAATCATATTTGCCAAATCAAGCCGTTGTTGATTATTTAAAACATTGGAATTAGAATCAGTATTAGAATCACTCATATATAAAATTCAATAATTTATTTTTATATATAAAAATTATTTTTATATATAAAATATATTTTTATATTATAATAGATTTTATATATGGGACTAAAATTATTTTTAAGCGGACTATTTTATAAGAAAAATTTAAAAAATATTATTATTTTTTTAATAGCCTTAATAAGTTTAATGTTAATTTTTGGAAATAATAATTTAGTATTAAATGAAGGTTTAACTTTAAACGAAGAAATAGCACAAACAAAAGATAGTAATATATTAGCATTAAAAAAAAATAAAAACTATGAAAAAATAGAAAAAAATTATAATGAAGATACTTTCGCAAATATAGAATCGTTTGAAGTTAAAAAGAAACCTATGCCAAAATGTGATAATCAAAATAATGCACAATATATGAAAGGTATAGATGTTAATAAATTTGTACATGATGCCTGTCTGCAATCAAAATATTCCGCAGCACAAAGATAAAAGAATAATAGTAATAATTATCATGAAGTTCCAACACATACTCATCCCGATGTTACAAAAGAAGATTTAATAGCAATGAAAAACACCTTTAAACAAGGACGTGTTGATATAGAAGAAATATATATATATATATCTGTAAATGGGGGATTTCTCAGTGTAAAAGAAGCTAATTATATAACTGATGGTGCTTATAGTAATTAATACAAATTTAATAGTATTTATAAAATTAAAATTAAAAATTAATATTTTTACACATCTATTTAATATGATTTAATATATAAAATAAATTATAATTATATATTAATTATAATTTAAATATGAGTTCTGGAAATTTAGGTACAGCTGTAATAATTATTTCTATTTTTTCATTAATACATTTATTTTTATCTTTAACTATTGGTATAAGTGAAATTAAAAGAAATTGGAAAAAATATAAATGTAACCCAGGTATAATACCCTTTGCAGGTGTAGTTGGACCAGAAGGTTCTGATCCAATTACTGCAGCAGAAGAATGCATAAAAATGACACAATTAAATTTTATGAATGTATTTTTAGAACCAATTTATGCAGGATTAAAAATGATAATGGAAAATGGTAGTTTTTTTACAGATATATTTAATGATTTAAAAGTATTTGGAAATTTTCAAGAAATGCAACTTTTCAAAATGTTTGATACAATAACTGGTAGAATATCAAATGTTGGTAATAGTGTTCAGATGTCATTAATTAGAATGACAGATATTTTTCATAAATTAGGATATACAATGAATACGCTTATGTATACTGTAACTAGTTTTGGTCACGCAGCAAATGTTGCATCATGTGAATTACCGGGAACTGTTATTACTATGGGAACAGGAGAAAAATTATGTATAAATTAATAATTTAATCTTAAATAATATATAATTAAAATAAAAAAAAAATATATATTACTATAATAATTATAGTAATAATAAATGACAAGTGTGAAAGAAAATATAAAACACATATTTGATAATATGACATATTTTGAAGAATATAATAGTGATGTATGGTTTACAATTATTGCATTTTTTATAACAATCGTTATTTTAATATATTTTTATATTAATAATTTTATTAAATCACATCGTAATAGTTGGGAAGAAAATAAATGTAATCCGATTTATATGCCTTTTGCCGATTTTTTTATTACAGATAGTAAGGAACAAAATATTGTAGGAGAAAATTTTAATAAATGTTTAAATTATTTTAATTCTGGAATTGCTAATGATTCAAAAAAACCATTAGATGCTGTATTTGCAATTATAAAAAGTATGTTTGCTTTTTTTTCAAGTATTATTTCTCAAATTGTATTTTTTTTTTCATATTTATTAAATTTAATAACTCAAATTTTTCTTATATTAATACAACGAATTAAACTTTTATTACATAGTATTAATATTTTTTTAATAAGATCTAGATCATTTCTACAAAATATCATTGATACAATTACAGATGTATACTATTTATTACTTGTTGCTATAGAATTAGGTATGAAACTAATGATTGTAAGTGTTCGGGGTGTTGCTAATACGACTTTACTAACTGGTATTTTAACATATATAACTGTATTAATAGCAATGATTATATCCATAATTGTTGCTTATTTGATTGGTTGGTTCTTTCCTCCTGCTTGGGCACAGGCTATACTTAATATAACACTTTTTATAATTGCCACTGTATATTTGATATTTACAATTTTTATTTTTATATCATTCACTTCATTCACAAATAAAATATCGGAGAAAATTTAAAAACATATAATTATTATTTTATTTATATATATCATAATAATTATGAATTTAATAGAAATATTTAAAAATATTAAAAATAGTAAATTGTTTAAAATTATTTTATCAATACTATTATTAATAATAATATTTGATAAACTAATTATTTTACCTTTATTAACAATTTATTATCTAATACACCGGTACATATTTAATAAAACACCAACTAACCCAATTGAATATATTAAAAAATATATTAATTATGATAAACGTATAAATTATTATTTAGAAAATGATTATGATATTAAATTTAAGCTATTAACAGAAAATTTCACAAATTTTGAACCATCCAATAATTTACCATTTCATTTAGGTTCTATATTTAAACATAGTGCTACTAATTTTAAAGATTATCCCGATGTAGAAATATATCCAGGAAAACCATTATTTGATAATAATAAATTTTTACCAGAATGTTGTTTATATAATAGTGAATATTCTTCTGATAGAGGTTGTCCCTGTATAACACCTGAACAACAATATTATTTACAAAGAAGAGGTATTAATAAAAATAAAAATGATTTTATACACGATAAGAATGATTATAAAAATGTATATTTTAGCCCAACATTAGCATTTAAAGGTGAAAAATTTCCATTCAATACAATTGTAGATAATGATTATAATATACAATTTCAAAAAGAACCACCTCAACAAATTCAATCGAAAATAGATGAATTTAATCAATTAACAGATAATTCATCATTTCAAACACAAGGGAAAATATAATACTCAAAAATATAAATTAAACATATTTAAAATTAAAAATATAAATTAAACATATTTAAAATTAAAAATATAAATTAAACATATTTAAAATTAAAAATATAAATTAAACATATTTAAAATTAAAATATTAAAAATAATAATGGTTATTAATATTTTAATTTTTGGGTTTTTTATACCGTTATATAAACAATTAATTTGTAAACAAGCATATGTTATGAATTTTGAAGAAATAGATGGAGATTATGATTCTGATGGTAAATTAATTAATAAAACAGAAATTATGAGCGCTACTTTTTCGCAAGAAATTAATGATACTTTTAAATATGTAAATAATGTAGAATTTGATGAAAATCAAAGTTTATGGATAATAGATATTGATAGTCAAGAGGCTGTTTTTGAGCGTGAAAAATTAAAAAATTTTAATTTTAATATGGACAAAGAATTAAATGATAGCATTAATGAAAGTAATTTTCCTTCATTTTATAAATTTATACGAGAACGAGAATTAAAGGAAATAACTGAAAAAGAACAATATTTAAGAAAAGCAAAGATTAATGCTTTTAACATATCAAAAGCAATTAATGAATCAAAAGCTAATTATTTAAGAGATGCAAAAAATAAAGCATCAAATATTACACAAAAATTAAATGAAAAAAATCAAGAAAATGAAGAAAATGAAAAAAATCAAGAAAATCAAAAAAAAATAGAACGATATGAAGATTTTGAACCAACATCAAAAGATTTAAAAATATTATCTTCTTTTTCAGCAATAGAATGGACAAGAACGTGGATGTATGAGATGTTACACGTTCCTGATTTTTTCCCAACGTTTATGTTTCAGGATATGTTTTTATTGAGAGATTTTGGACAAAAAAATAATTCTAAAAATTATTTTTATATAGGTTATTATCCAAGCGATATAAATTTAAAAAATGGGCCGTTTTATATTGGAGCATTTGAATTAGTACCAAAAATGCGGGAATTTAGAACCCATATACTCGTTCAAAATCCATATTATTGTACAGAAAATGTATATGATGAAAATAGAATGAAAGACTTTAAAAAAGAATTAATGGCTATGTGTAATGATGCAACAGTATTTTTTAAATTTTCTAACCTACAAAATACAAGCGAACAACGATATTATTATAGTTGGCTTTATGAAGAATAAAATGAATTTATATTTTTTTATAACATTTTAATTATATATTCCATATGGTATTTCATCCTTTTTTCCTTTATTAATTAATTTGTCTATCATTTCTTTACTAATAGTACATGGAAAACTAATTTTTTCTTTTAATTTAAAACCATCACTTTTTTCAAATAAATTTATATCAGGCTTCATTAATCTATATAAATTTAATTTTGTATAAATAATTTCCAAACACCGCTTTAAATTACGTACTCCACTTTCTTTTTCTGTAAAATCATTAATTATATATTCTAAAACTTCATCATCAAATACTATATCTTTTACATCAAATTTAGCCAATGATATGATTTTAGGTAATAAATAATCTTTTGCTATAATTAATTTTTCAGGTGTTTTATAACCTTTTGTTTCAATTTTATACATTCTATCTTTTAAAATTGGATTTACCATAGATTCATCATTATAACTAAAAATATACAATGCTTTTGACATATCAAGGCTGATTTCTGACATATATTTATCTGTAAATTTTGAATTTTGCGTACCATCTGTCAAATGTGTTAATACACCTGTAATTTCCTGTCCTTTAAAAGAATCACTCAATTTATCCAATTCATCAAATAATATTACAGGATTCATACAACCCGCTTTAATTAAAATATCAATGATTTTACCATATTTACTCCCTTCATATGTATAATCATGTCCATCTAAAAATCCACTATCACCACAACCACCCAATGCTATAAGTTCATATGGTCTGTTTAAAATTTTACTAATCCCTTCTTCAATAAGAGTAGTTTTACCCGTCCCAGGTGGTCCTTTAATTGCAATTGCTGAACCAACTGCATTTGGGTTAACAAGCCATAAACCAATCATTTGCATAATTTGAATTTTAGCATCTTCAAGCCCATATACTGCTTTATCAAGTTGATTCTTTGCATCTTCCATAAAATTATGACATTTATCAATACCATCGGCAAATGTAATTGGTAAATTATTGTATTTATTAAATGGAATTTTAATAAATGTATCAACCCAAGCCTTTGTTTTAAAATATTCACTATTACCAAAGCTACACCCCATACTACGTAATGTTGCAATTTTACGTAGCGCACAAGCTTTGTAATTTTCCGGAATATCCAAATTAAGAAGATGAATTAAATATGGTTCTTCAATACTAGTAAGTCCTTTAACTAATTTTAATTTTTCAATATAATCCAATTGTTGAGATTCACTCAATTCCTTTTTAAAATATTCTGATTCATTATCTTCCTCATCTAATACTTTTGAAAAATTTTTATAATTTTTATTGGCAATCTTTGCTAGAACTTTTTTGTTTTTTTCATTATTTGAATTATCTATTATCATATTTTCATTTTCTTCTTTTTTTTTCTCATTATCTTCATCTTCATCTTCATCTTCATCTTCATCTTCATCTTCATCTTCACCTTGTTTTTTTTTATTTTTTTTTAACATAGTTATTAAAATATTTATAGCTTGTTTTTTTTTATATTTATTTGATTCTTCATCTTCATCTTCATCTTCATCTTCATCCTCATCCTCATCCTCATCTTCATCTTCATAATCATAATCATCTTCGTCTACATATTCATCTGCATCTGCATCTTCATCTTCATCTTCATCTTCATCTTCATCTTCATCTTCATCTTCATCACTATATTCACTGTTACTATTTAAATCTTCGCTTTCATTAGTATCCTCAAGATTACTTTTTTGATAATTTTTTTTATTTTTATTTTTAATTTTAGATTTTAATTCTTGATAAGATTCTTTATTATATTCATCATCACCAATATCAGATTCTATTTTTTCTTCTTTTTTCATATTTTTTTTAATATTATTTTTTCTTTCAAATTTTTTAAAATTTAATCTTTGACGTTTTAATTTATTTATTTTACTTTGACTATAATTTGATGGAAATAATTTATTTAAAAATTGGTAATATTTAACTTTATTTGTTACTACATTTTTTTGATCATAATAATTTTCAAAATCTTTATTATTATCATCATCTTCATCACTACTATAATCACTGCTATTATCACTAGAACTGTTTCCAAAATCAGAACGATTAATATATTTACGTTTCAATTTTCCACTACTTAAACGAGTTCTATATTTATGTGCCATTTTAAAATTATATATATACTAAAATATAAAATTTATTTTAAATTAATTCAATTTTAATTTTAAAAAAAAATTAATATTTATTTTAAATTGATATAAAATTAATTATATATTATTTATTTAGTATAAGAGTGTTATGACTACTTTCGAAACAAAAAAACCATCTAAAATTATCGGTATTCAATTTAGTTTATTAAGTCCACATGAAATACAGAAATCATCTGTAGCAGAAATTAACAATAGAGATACTTATATAAATAATAAACCGGTATTAAGTGGTTTATTTGATCCTCGTATGGGAATTTTAGAACCTGGATTTATTTGTCCCACTGACGGTCTTGATTATATTCAAACTCCTGGTTATTTTGGACATATTAATTTAGCTAGACCAGTATTTTATATTCAATATTTAGCAACAATAATGAAAATTTTAAGATGTATTTGTATTAAATGTAGTAAAATTTTAATTAATAAAGAAAAATATAGTTATTTACTTAAGTTAAATAATGATGAAAGATGGCAAAAAATATTTACTTTTGCCAGTAAAAAAAAACGTTGTGGCGAAGATTCGCATAATGGATGCGGTTGTTTACAGCCTAAACTTAAAAAAGAGGGTTTAGCAACATTAATCGCTGAATGGAATGATAAAGAAGAAAAAGAAGAATCTACAAATGGAGAAAGTAAATTAATTATGAAATTAGTTCCTGAATTAGTTATTAAAATTTTAAGAAAAATTTCAGATGAAGATGTAAATTTCATGGGTTTTAGTCCAATTTGGTCCAGACCCGAATGGATGATTTGTCAAACCATGGCCGTTCCGCCTCCGGCTGTTCGTCCTTCCGTAAAACATGATGCTCAACAACGCAGTGAAGATGATTTAACACATATTTTAATAAATATTATTAAAGCAAATAAAACTCTTCAAGAAAAAATAGAAGCTAATTCTAATCCAAGTATTATTGACGATTGGACCACTGTTTTACAATATTATGTTTCTACATTGGTAGATAATAAAATTCCAGGTGTTGCTGCTGTTGCACAACGCTCTGGTCGTCCTTTAAAAGCTATTAAAGATCGTCTTAACGGTAAAAGTGGCCGTGTTAGAGGTAACTTGATGGGTAAACGTGTTGATTTTAGTGCTCGTTCCGTTATTACACCTGATCCTAATTTATCCATTAGTGAATTAGGTATTCCACTTAAAATTGCAAAAAATTTAACAAAACCAATTACTGTTAATTCAAAAAATAAAAATTATTTAATGAAATTTATACTAAATGGTCCAGATGAATATCCTGGTGCTAAAATTTATGAAAAAAAAAATGGAGATTGTATTAGTCTTCGTTATGTTGATCGCGAATCAATTGTATTAGAAGATGGTGATATTGTTCATAGACATATTTTAGATGGTGATTCTGTATTATTTAATCGTCAACCAACACTTCATCGTATGTCTATGATGTGTCATGTTGCTAAAATAATGTTTAAAGGCGATACATTTAGAATGAATGTTGGTGATACAAAACCATATAATGCTGATTTTGATGGTGATGAAATGAATTTACATATGCCACAAGATGAAGAATCTGAAATTGAATTAAAATGTTTAGCAGCTGTTCAATATCAAATTATTAGTCCTGCTAATAATAAATCAATTGTTGGAATTTTTCAAGATTCATTATTATCAACATATTTATTTACAAAAGAAAATATTAATTTTAATCCTAGACATGCCATGAATTTATTAATGCACTTAAATAAAATAGATTTAAATTCTATTAATTTCAATAAACCCGAATTAAAAAATTTTGAATTATTGAGTCAGATTATACCAAATATTTCTATGAAATATAAAACTAAAAAATTTGAAGATTCAGAAGACTTTGCAACTTCTAATAATGTATTAGAAATTAATAAAGGAACTATCGTAAGAGGACAAATTGAAAAAGGAATTTTAGGTGATACTACTCGTGGATTATTACAAAGAATATATAATGATTATGGAACTTCGTCTAGTCGAGATTTTATTGATAATTTACAAAATATTGTTACTGAATATATGAAAATACATAGTTATAGTGTTGGAATTAGTGATTTAATTGCCGATAATGAAACCAATAACAAAATTATTGATGTAATTAATCTAAAAAAAATGGATGTTAAATCATTAATTGATGAAATTCATTTAGGTATTTTTGAAAATAAAACTGGAAAACCAAATGTAGAAGAATTTGAAACAAGAGTTAATAATATTTTAAATAAAGCTTCATTTGAAGCTGGTAAAATCGGTCGTAAAAATCTTGATGCTAATAATCGTTTTGTTATTATGGTAAATGCCGGCTCAAAAGGTAGTGATTTAAATATTTCACAAATGATTTCTTGTCTAGGACAACAAAACGTTGACGGTAAACGTATTCCCTATGGATTTGAAGATCGTACATTACCTCATTTTAATAAATTCGATGATTCACCTATTGCAAGAGGATTTGTTGAAAGCTCATTTATTGGAGGATTAAGACCTGAAGAATTATTCTTTCATGCAATGGGTGGTCGCGTTGGTCTTATTGATACTGCCGTTAAAACCAGTCAAACTGGTTATATTCAGCGACGCATTATTAAAGCATTAGAAGATTTAATGGTAAATTATGATATGACTGTAAGAAATAATAAAGGAAAAATTATTCAATATAGTTATGGAGATGATGGTTTTGATCCTGTATTTGTTGAATCACAGCAAATACCATTTATTAACATGAATATTGAAGAAATTTACGGTCATTATCAAATCCCAAATGATTCCACTAAAACCGATGAAATATATAATACCTTATATACAAAACAAACACTTACACGTTTTAAAAAACAAAAAAATGAACTTAAATTAAAATCTCAATTTTATATTGAGTATTTAATAGAATCTCGAAATTCTATTGTAGAAAATGTATTAAAATATATTTATAAATCATCTGTTAATTTACCTGTTTCGTTTATAAATATTATTAATAATATTGCCGGTAATCAAGAAGAAAATGTTATTGTAGATATTACCCCATTAGAAGTATTTCAATTAATTGAATCTAACTTTGACAATTTAAATTTAATACATTATTGTAAACCAACCAAATTATTTAAAGTTTTATATTACTATTATTTAAGCCCCAAAGAACTTTTAATGCATAAAAAATTAACTAAAAAATCAATTGAATTATTGTTACTTAAAATTAATAATTCATATAAAAAAGCAATTGTTGCTCCAGGTGAAATGGTTGGAATGATTGCCGCACAAAGTATCGGTGAACCCACAACACAGCTCACACTTAATACATTTCACTTTGCAGGTGTTGCTTCAAAATCTAACGTAACTCGTGGTGTGCCGCGTATTGAAGAAATATTATCATTAAGTGAAAATCCTAAAAATCCTTCATGTACTATTTATATGAAAGAACTTGAAAAATATGATCAAAATAAGGTAAAAGAACATGTTAATGAATTAGAACATACACGCTTACGTGGATTAGTAGATACTATTGAAATTTGTTTTGATCCTAATGATACTTCTACTTTATTAAGTAGTGATAATAATATTATTAATGAATATAATGAATTTGAAAAAATGTTAGATGAATGTTCAAAAAGTGATGAAGATAGTAAAGAAAAATCAAAGTGGATTTTACGTTTAAATATGAATAAAATTGAAATGTTAGATAAAAATATTAGTATGGAAGATATTCATTTTGCATTAAATAATAGTTTTGATAATTTGAGTTGTATGTATACAGATTATAATTCAGATGAACTTATTTTCAGAATTAGAATAAGTAAACAAATTCAAGCATCTAAAAAAAAGAAAAACAAATTACCCGATTCACTTGACCAATCCGATGAAATTTATATTTTAAAAAATCTTCAAAATACATTATTAGATACATTAATTTTACGTGGAATTAAAAAAATTAAAAAAGTATTATTACGTAAAATCAGTGATAATTTAGAAGAAGTTAATATGAGATATGTTAAAAAAGAAGAATGGGTATTAGATACTGTTGGAAGTAACTTATTAGATATATTAGCACTTGATTTTGTTGATTCTACAAGAACAACTACTAATGATATCATTGAAATTTATAATGTTCTCGGTGTTGAAGCTGCCAGACAATCAATTTTTGATGAATTTTCTGAAGTAATTGAATTTGATAGTACATATATTAATTATCATCATTTAACTATGCTTGCCGATAGAATGTGTTGTAATCATAAAATGGTTTCTATTTTTAGACACGGAATTAATAATGATAATATTGGTCCAATCGCCAAAGCATCATTTGAAGAAACACCAGAAATGTTTTTAAAAGCGGCAAGACATGGAGAATTAGATATGATGCGTGGCATATCTGCTAATGTAATGTGTGGACAACAGGGTTATTTTGGAACTAATTGCTTTAAATTATTAACTGATACAGAATATATGATCGCCTTAAATACTAATAGTATTGATGAAAATAGTGATTATGATTCTAATAATGATCTTAAAGACATTAAAAATGTAGACAAATATATTTCAAAAGAATTAAATAAAACTTATGCAGATAATATTGATTGTAATGTTAATAATCTAGAAATGAATTATAATTTAAATATTATTAAAGGAGTTAATATGGGAATAGATGATGAATATGATTTAGATTTTTAATAATAAATATCAATTTATTGTTAACTATATTTATCTTTAATAAAATATTAAATATATTATTAATATTTTATTAATATATTATTAATATGGACTTTGCTAATAATACAAATTATGAATATAATATTAATATTAATAATTATAATTTAGAATTTTTTAAATCATTGGTTAAAAATAATTTTTATTTTTTAAATACTGATATTGATAAGCAAATTTTATACAATAATAACATTGACTCAAGTAATAATGAAAATATTCTTTATTATAATTCATTAAAAATTAATATTTTAAAAGAAGAAAAATTATTAGCAAAAATCATTGATTTATCTAAAAAATATAAATATTATAAATATAAACTACTTAATTCTGATAAAAAAATTTACGATATTTTTATTAATTCTCAAAAAATATATTTCTTTTATTTTAATATTATAAATAAAAAAATTAAAAATAGATCTATTATTCATAACCAAGAAGATTTAATATGTAATAACATTCAATATGAAGACAAAATTTTCAATATATATATTGATCGTTTTATTTACAAATTTACTTATTATGATTTTATTAAATTAATTAATAATTCTTTATTAAATTATGAAGAACCTATTACATTAAATAATCTTGATAATGATATTGATAACATTTTAATTAAACCAGTACAAATTAAAAATCCGTATACTAATTTACCTTTTAAACAAAACGTTTTATATAATTTTTATCTTTTTTCTATTAATAATAAATTTAGATTATCAACATTATTTATTTTGTATTATGAAAGTAATTTTAATATTAAAAAATTAATTTCTAATAATGAATTTTATATGATTAAAAAAACTTTTAATATTTATATTAAAAATCTGTCAACAGCAAAAAAACACATTTTTTTAATACAAACAATAAATATGTTTATTAATTTTATTATTAAATATATTAAACCATTTTCTATTAGATATTTAGCACATAACTATAAATTAAAATTTTATAATTTACAGGAGAATGAAATTGAATATTATAATAGTTTTTTAAAAGATTATTTAATTGCTATTTACTATTATAATAATAAAATTTATAAAAATTATATTAATCATAAAATTAAAATCGTTATGAATTTAATTTATGACACAAATATTAAATTTATTGATCCTAATTTACAAACTTTTTTAAATAGTGATATTACATCTGATAAAATTATGTCTATTTTACTTAATAATATAAGAAATATTATTAATTCCGAATTTGATAACATTGCTCTCTCTGAAAATGTTACATATAACTCTAATAATATAAATAATCAAACTAGAGATAATACAGGAGATAATAGTGATAATATAGGAGAGAATAGTGATAATATAGGAGAGAATAGTGATAATATAGGAGAGAATAGTGATAATACAGTAGATAATATTGAAGAGAATAGTGATAATACCGGAGAGAATAGTGATAATATTGAAGAGAATAATGGAGAGAATAGTGATTTAAATATAACACATATTCCTTTAATTAGAAGAGTTTTTTATTTTCAAAATATTAATAATAATGATATTAGTTTAATAAATATTACTAATGACTTTTCAAATACTAATCTTGAAACTATTACTATTTTAGAAAATAAACAAAAAAATATAAAAAATTATAAAAATAAATTTTATATTTTGAGAGAAGCAATTAAAACTAATTTTTATCCTTTTTTAATTAATATCAATAAAACTTTGTTTTTATTCACAAAAGCAAATATATACATTTTAACAAATATATATGTCTCTCATTTTATTTATAAAAATTTCAAAAATTAATATATCTTTATTCTATAATGAAAAAAAAGTATACAAAAAAATCTAGAAAACATTTTATAAAAAAATCTAGAAAAAATTTAAGAAAAAAATCTAGAAAAAATTTTAGGAAAAAAACAAATAAACTTAAAAAAATTAAAGGAGGTATGGGGGTGAGGACCCGACCCACTAATGAAGGACAAGTAAACCCGAATCAATTTGCGGAATTATACGAAAGGTTGGCGTCTAATAGCGAGGAGAGAAAACAGTTGGCGGCTTTGGAATTGGAGGCATTGACGAACAATTCGGTGGCGGCGGTGGCGGCTAGAAACGCAAAAGATTATTTGAAGGAGGCAGAGGCCAAAGCCAGTCGAGGGCGGACTGCGAGTTATAGTGCGACGAGAGACATGCCGCCCGGGTATCCTTGGAATACGCTCCGGCTGAACCGGGAGGCGGAGAAGGGGACGAAGTATGAGAAGAATACAGAGAGTTTGATGAAGCGTGCAGATTGGTTTGCCCAAGACGCGGCGTATAACTTGAACAGTTTAAAAAATGCGGAAAATATGGAGGATGCGGAAAAGGCAGTGAAGAAGGTGGCCAAGGCGGCGAGGGCGGCGGAGGCGAGGGCCGCGGAGGCGAGGGTGAAGTCGAGGCTGGCGAGGATGGCGGGGAATGAGGCAATTGAAATGGCGATCAATGAAGGCGAGCAACGAGGCCAGGAGGTGGTGAAGAAGGGATCGACTATTAATGTCGATGATAAGATGGAAAGATGGAAACCAATAATACATCACGATGACTTTGAGGAATTCAAAGAGAGATTTAAACAGTACCTCGAGGAAAACCCCGATATTGAATATGTGGGGCTGCAATACAGGCCCGACCACTATACAACCAACTTTGGGTCCTATGATGATAGTGGTGGTGAGGCTTTTGAATCATCGAGAACGTATTCGTTGTGGCCAAATATGGGAGAAGATGAAAGGTATCCTATAACAATCGGAATTCGGAGAAAGCATAGGTGGGAACGATCAAGGTGGTAGGCGTGCACTCGCAATATAATTTATTTATAAAATTAAAGAAACTATTTATCTTCTTCTTTTTGTATGTCTTCTTCTTTTTTTACTTTTTTTAGTTTTTTTATTTTTTGTTTTTCTTTTTTTACCCCCAGCCGCCGCCGTCGCCGCAGCCGCCGATGCCTCTTCCGCTGCCTCCGCCTCCTCCTCATCCTTCCGCTCCTTAGTCTTGATCTCTCTTGCCTGTTTATCTAATCTGGTTGCCCCCTCAAGATAGTTTGCAGCATCCACAAGATTAGGGGTTTCATTCGCTTTGCTTCGCAGATCACCGGCCTTTTTCATCATTTCATAGAATGTCGTAGTGTAGAAAGGTATCCAAGTTTTTCTAATAACATGCTCTATTCTATATTTATCAACTCTTAAATTATCATCATCATCTAATAGTAATGATAAATTTTTATCTGTTTCATGTAAAAAATTAATATTATCAATTACTAATTTAAATTTTTCTTCAACATCATATTCTCTTGTATCTTCTACTCCATTTTCTTTTAAAATTGTATTAATAGCATTTATATTTTTTTCTTTAAATTTTCCTTTTTTTTTTAATTCTTCAATATTTTCTATTTGTAAATAAATATTTAATGGGGGAATTTCACTTTCACTCACATTGTTTTTTTTATGTCTTTTGCGGAAATAATCTATAAGTAAAACTAAAGCCATATCATCGGCTTCCATATCACAAATAATAGTATCTGGTAAACCATTTTTTGGTATAAAATTTATAGTTTCATCATCTACATATCTTAGTAATTCTTTAATTTTAGTTACATATTGTGTTAATTCTGGTTTATTTACAATCATACTATTTTTTGTAGCAATAATTTCATTGACTTGTGTATTAAAAGTATATAAAAAATTTGTAGCTTCAAATAAATCATATGTAAGAAAAAAAATACCATCAAATAAATCTATTATACTTCCATCTAAACCAGGCGGTATTGTTGTTTTAACAAATGTTTGAAGAAATGAAACATTTTCAGGATCGACCAACCCATCTCCTTCTACTCCAAATATATCTTTTAAAAAACTAGTATAATAAAAAGAATTTGGGTCAAATTCTAAAATTGTTTTTTTTAATTCTAAAATCTTAGTTATTTTATCAATAAAATCATCTTTTATTTTTATTGGGGGATTTGGATTATCTATGTTTGGAATAATAATTAAAATAATAAATAAAATATACCTCTTTATTTTAGGAGAATCATTTAACGCTGAAACAAGTTTTTCTGTAATAGGTTTTTCCGTTCCTGTTTTAAAAGTTACACTTCTCATTATTTTATCATTATTTTTTATAGAGAGTAAATCATCTACAGTATAATTTTCTTTTTGCATACTTTGAATGTTCTCTTCATTTAGGGTAATATATTCTAACTTTATTTTATTAAATGCAAATTGGTTATATCTATGATTTAAACAAACTTCAGAAAATTTTTTTATAATTTCTCTATCATCGTGTTTTATCTTTTTACATATTCTCTCCAGTAAAATATTTGTCCAATAACTAGGTATACAACCATACATCGCTAAATCAAAAAAATATGCTTTATTACCGTCACTAGCTTTATCAAAACTTTCTTTTTTATTAATATTCATAGGTGTTAATATATCCATATGTTGTTGATTTAAAAATTCTTTTTCAGATGAATTATTATATTTGAATAAAGGTGTTAAATTTAAATTATTTGATAAATGAACTACTATATTATCATTATTTGAAAAAACATTATCATATACTTTTTTTGTTATTTGCCCAGAAGTCATTACATAATTGTTATACCTACCTAATAATAAATTATTTGAAGAACATTTTGAAAAAAATTGGTTGGTATTTAATAATTTTTTATTGAGATTTTCTATTTTTACAATGCTTTTTAAATATTTCTCATGATTATCTATATTATTGGTTTCTAAAACTTGATTTAAAATTGATTGTGCTTCTTGTTCAGGCGTAACCTTGGTTAAGGATACTTTTTCTCTTTCTCCTGTATGAGATGATGTCGTTTTTTTAACACCAACACCACCTTTTCTACTTCTTTTTCTTAAATTTTTATTTTTATAAATGATTTTTCTTGAATAAACCATTTAGTTTATAATATAATTAAATATTTTTATTCTAATTATATTATAATTTTATTTATAAAATTAAAATAAATTATATTTTTTAATTATTTCTTTTTATTTAACCTTGTAAATTTCTTTAATGCATGATTTTTTATTAAATCTTCTTTTGTTATTAGTCCCCCATCATTTAATATATCTTCATTTATAATTATTGATGTATTTATATCTTCTCTCATTGAATTTGAATTATTTATATCTGTTTTTATATTTATTGTTAATGAGTCACTTTTATGTATTAATTTATTTATTTTCATTTTATCACGATTATTTATACTAGGTAATTTAATAAAATAATAATTTGTATCTCCACTACTATTTTTATTTGATAATAAATATTTTATATTTTTATTTATTGATTTAATATTATTAAATGTAATTACACTATTATTTATAAATATTAAAGGTATATTATATTTTTTACTTAATAAATATAAATCAATATAACTTATATAATATTTATCATTACTAATAATCTCTCTAACTTTATTTAATAATACTTCAGAATTTAAAGTTTTATTTTTATATTTTTCTTGAATTAAAAATTTTAAATTATCTGTAAATGTATTATCTACTATTAATTTATTAAAATCATCATTATTTATATTTTGATGATTATTTACTAATAACGGTATTCCATGCTCAAAATTAATATCTCCATATATATTTATTAAATCTTCTTTTATACTTTCTATAGTTACTTCTTTATCCAAAGTCAAACCATTATTATTATAATAATGTTCTATTATTAAAATTGGTAATAAATAACTACATGCTATTTCATCTTTATTAATTAAAGAAAAATATGTTTCATATAAATTTACTTTAAAATTATCTTTTATACCTTTCTCTCTTAATGTACTTTTACGATGCAAACTTAAATTACATCTCTCACTTATCTTACTAAAAAAATCATCTAAATTTTTTGCAACTATTTCATCTAACTCTTCTTCTACTTTATTAATTACTTCTTCTTTATATTCTAAACCTTCATCGTCATCTTCTTCTATTTTATCTTCTTCTAATTTATCTTCTTCTAATTTATCTTCTTCTATTAGTTCTTCTGGTTTTTCTTTTATATCTTTCATTTTATCTTGAAATAATTTAATTTTTTCCTCTTGTTGTTTTGTTATATTTATTTTTATCTTTTTATTATATTGAATTTCATCTAAAACTATGACAGGTTTTTTTAATTTATATCCAGTAGTATTTATTGCTTCTAAAGGCTCATTTTTAAATACATAAAACATATCTGGATTTTCATAATTTGTATATTTATTTTTTATTAATAAATCATTATTAAATAAAGTCTTTGTTATCGATGATTGATACAAAATTAATTCATTATCATTTATATTATATCTTATATTAGTATAACTCAATGATTTTGTATTATCAAATAAAAATGAATTTGTCCTATTATAACGTATAAATTCATCTGCTAATTTTGTAAAATATAATTCTTCATTATTTGTACCATTTATTAAATTTGTTATCGGTATTATTAAACTACACATATTATTATCTTTTTTCATACAAAAATCTGTATTACAATTATTATTATTTATACATAAAGATAAATTTTTTATATGTTCTAGTATATTTTTATCATATTCTGCAAATTCAATATAATCTTTAGAAATTAATATTAAAATATCTTCTATTTGTTTTAATTTATCAAAATAAATTATCGTTTTGTTTAATATTATATTTTGAATAATAATTACTTCTTTTTTTAATAAAGGATTTGTAAATAATTTCTTTATTGTATTTTTAAAAGAATTATAAAATCCTGTTTCTAATTTTATATTATTTATCATATTTACCCGTTCTTTATCTTTTGAATATTTTGTTTGTATATAAGAATCTATATTTTTTGCATTCAATTCAGTTAATGGTTCGTTATCTAAAATATTTCCATCATTTATTAAATAATTATTTTCACTTAATGAAGGTAAGGTATCATCTTCTTTATATATTTCAAATGGACTTATCATTATAAATTGATCACCTATTGTTAATATACCAATTATCATATTGTCATTTAATATTTTAAATTTTGGTTTTATTTTTATTTTCTCTCCACTCTCATCATACAATTTGTTTAAAAAATCTTTTGTATTATCATAATTATTATATACTATAATATCACTATCTATAAATATATTTTTTATTTCTTCACTTTCATCATTTGATACATATAAATTACTAGGATAACAAGGAACAAAATAACTATTTATTTTATCATCATCTAAATTACTTATTAAAACACCTATTATCTTATTTTCATAATTCATTACTTGATAATCAATACTATATTTCAATTTATTTAATATATTTATTAAATTATGTAAAGTTATGTTTCTTTCAAAATCATAATCACTATCACTATTTTTATCACTTAAACATCTCTCGTTTATATTATCTTTTATTATATTTAACACTTTTTTAAATTCAATCATTTGAATTTCATCTTTTGTATAGTCAAAACTAAATAAAACTACATATCTATTTTCGATTGAATCATCTTTTACACCATATATAGGTTCGTAAATATTATTGTTTTTTAATAAAATTAATGTTAATTTATTACTATCCATAAATTGTCTCGAATAACCTTGTTTTGGACATATTATTTTTACATTTTGTGTCATATCTTCATTTGTTATGTCTATTATTAATAAATTAATACCATTCTTAAATATATTTATATTTGGAGAACATATTATATCCCACAAATATGTATAATCAATTACATAATTATTACTTAATAAATATTTCTTAAAATTATTAAACGCATTTATTATTTTTTTAAATAATTTCATTTGATTTATATTATTTTCATCTAACGATTTATAAAAATCTGTTTCTTTATAAATACTATCTATTACCATTGAATCTAAAAATTCATCAGTTATATCCTTTGATAAAAAAATATTACTTAAATTACCATTATTATATAATATAAATTCATCCATAGTTAAATTACTCAAAATTATATTTTTTAAATCTTTTATACTAAAATCTTTATTTATTTTATTATATTTTACATACGCATCAGCTATACAACCTAAAAATGATTGACTATTATTTGCACCTCGTTCTACTCCATATCTTAATAAACATCTATAATTGGGTCTTAAATAATTACCTTCACCGGGTAATGTACAATTTTTATTATCAAATTGTAAGAAATTACTAACAACCATTGGTAAGCCCACAAATTTACCTTTTGGAATATAAACACTATTTTCAGCTATTATATATATTTTTTTTATATCAGATTTCTTTTTATAATCATCTGAATCATCACTTTTATTTTCTTCTAATTCTTTTAAATATTCTTCTTTATCATCATATTCTTGGTCACTATTTATAAATTCTTCACTCTTCGGACTAAAAGATTCGGTTGCATTAAAATATTTATTTTTACTTTTTAAATCATCTTCTAATTCATTTTCGTCTGAATTATCCTTTTTATCTATATCTAAACTTTTTTTTTCATCTCCCTTTTCTATACGTTTCTTACAAATTTGATTTCTTGTTTTTATTTTATCACTTACTTTATTATAACAACATGGTAAACAAAAATTAGAATTCTTTCCTTCTATATCATTTTCCAAAAAATTCGGATTTTTAAATTTTGATCCCAGAGAAACATTCATAGGTTGTGTTTTTTCATATTCTTCTTTTGTTAATGACATATTTTTATCAATATCCCAATATGCAGGGCATATATAATAATATTTCTCATCTGGTTTTGTACTATATTCTAATATATTCTCATACGATCCAGGACTTTCTACATCTATTTTATCTTTCTCTTTTTGATTAATTACTATTGGTTGTCTATGCGATTGACATAATCTAGAATAAATTTCATACATATTATCTTTATTTGATTTCATAATTTTTATTTTATTATTATTATTACTAAATAACTTATTCTCATATTCACTTAATCTTTTTAAACGATATCCTGTTTTATTACTTTGTTTTTTTATTTTTTTATCAGGTCCTTTTTTATCTATCCCCTTTTTATCTTTCTTTAATTCTTTATATCTATCATTTTCTTCTTTTTTTTTCTCGTCTTCTTCTTCATCTTCATAATCATCTTCATCTTCATCTTCATCTTCATCTTCATCTTCATCTTCATCTTCATCTTTTTCTTCATCCTCTATATTTTTTTCTTCATTTATATTTGTAAAATCTTGATCTAATATTATTTCATCATCATTATCACTGTCATCAATACTTTTAGAATCATCATCATCTTCGTCTTCACTATCATCTTGTAATAATATATCTAATAAATTTTCTTGCGATTCACTTGTTAAACTCAATACATCATCTATATCTAAATATTCATTCGTTGTATTTTCCATTGTTTCATCTTTTTCTTCTACTTTTTCTTTAAAAGTTGATATATCTTTAATAGTTGCTTCGCCTTGAGTTTGTGTTAAAGGATTTTCAATATTATCTTTTAAAAAAAATTCTTTTACTTCTGGCTTTTTCCCTCTTGTTGTTAAAATACAAATCTTATAATCAATTGATTCTTCTATTATATTATTATTTGAATTATTCAATAAAATTTTTATAAAACTATCAATATAAATATTTAAAAATTCAATATAGTTTATATTATCAATATTTAAAACATTTATTTCCAAAGAATAATTATTTGGTTTTTTTATTTCAATACCAAAACCAGGATTATTTGTAACTTTCAATTTCTTATTTGTAAATAAATTTTGCATTAAATTTAATGATTGTATTGTTTGTTCAAAAATTTCTTTTGCTTCGTTAATATTATCAATTTGATAATTTGACATTATATTATTTATTATTTCTGTTGCACTCAAATGTTGTTTTATATTTTCAATTATAAATGCAGTTATACCATCTGATTCATTATAATTAGAAACACGTTTATAACGAAATAATTTATTTGATTTATCATTTTCTTCCTCAATTTTATTAGTATCATCTGTTATAGAATTCATCAAAATACTTATACAATTTTTTAATTTATCAAAATCACTTAATTTTAAATTATAATCATTTAAATAATTAAATTGATAATTCATATTAATAATTTCAATATTATTATCCATTAATGAAGTGAATAATTTTATATTTTTGTCTAATAATGGAATATTTTGTAATAATTTTTGTAAAATTTTATTTAAATTTATTGAAATAATAGAATTTATTTCATCTAATTTTGTTGGATTCAATAAATTCATCTTTATATTTATTTTACCAGTATTATCAAATTCAATTATAAAATCACTAAATACATCATTAAACCCTTTATATTTATTATTTATTATAAAGGATAATGTATTTGTTTTACCTATACTTTTCATATAGTTCAATATTTTATCTTTTTTTAAATAAGGTATCTTTCTATTATCTTTTGATATCTTATTACAATAAAATCTATAAATATTTTCTATTTTTTTTCCAGGATTATATTTTAACATTGGGATTAATTTTGAACTATTTAATAATTTAAATATTGATTCTAAAGAAAGATTTATTTTACTTTTTGGATATATATTAAAATGTATAAATGTTATGCCTTTTATTTTATTTGAAAGCACTTTTGAGTTATATTTTATATTATTTAAAATATTTATTGTTTCTATTTTTTTTATAAAATTTGGATTTTCTATATAATCTTTACTTTTTTTTAATAAATTTTTTTTATTGATTTCATAATTTTGCAAATTTGTTATTTCATTTGATAGTAATAACGGATAATACAATTTAATTGTAGTTTCAATATCATTTCCTAAATTTAATTCTACATATTTTATAATATTTTTAAATAAAATTATATGTAAACTATTATTTACTATATTATATTCAAATAAACAATTACTATTCAATGTTGAAATAGAACTATTCAATAATGTTTTTAATAATTCACTGTATTTTTTATTTTTTAAAGGATTAATACTATAATTATTGTAATATTTATTATTTATAGTTTGTCCCATTGAAACTAAAATATTTATATCTTTTAATTTAAGTTCTTTGTTATCATCATATAAATCATATAAATCATTATAATCATAAATATCTTTTTCTTTTAAAAATTTATTTATTTTTAATTGTTCGTTAATATTTATTAAATAATTATCCAATGTTTCTTTTTTTAATTTATTTTTATTATTATATGTTAAATTATCATATATTTCAATAGGATCAAATTGTCTATTACTTAAACCAAATAAATATATTTCTTCATAAAATATTTTATCGTTTGATAAATTATTATAATGTTTTAAAAATTTAAATTTTATAGTTTCTATAGTATCATCATAGTATATATTTTCATTTATAAAAAACAATTTTGGTTCATAATCATTTATATAAATTTTATCTAAATCACTAAAATGATCTTTAAAAACTTCATTAAATATTAAAGAATCCAAAAAATCTTTACTGTTATTACTATAATCTTCATTTAATTCCTCAACACTTATTGTTAAATCATTTGAATAATATAAATTTTTCACAAATAAATATAATTCATCCAAGCTTTCACTATTATTTATTGCATCATAGTTATTATTATAAAATTTAAATATATTATACATCTATATAAATATAATACTATAATTTTATATAGAAAATGAACAATAATACTAACGTTAATTTAATTGTCGCATTATCTAAAAATAATGGTATTGGAATTGAAAATACTATTCCATGGAGAATATCAAGTGATTTAAAAAAATTTAGACATTATACTTCTCCAAAAAATATTAATCATAAAACCGCGGTTATTATGGGAAAAAAAACTTATTATAGTATAAATAAACCATTGGTTAATAGAGATAATTTAATTTTAAGTACAAGTTTAAATATTGAGGAAACTTTTAATAATAAAAATATTATTAAATCTTTTTCAAAAATTAAATATATTGAGGATTTTATTAAACTAAAACAATATAATGAAGTATGGATTATTGGTGGCTCAAAAATTTATGATTTATTTTTTAATTATAATGGTTTATTAAAACCACAAAATTTATATATTACTTATATTGATGAAAATTTTAAATGTGATACATTTTTTCCAATTATAGATACTAATGTTTATAAATTTGTAAGTCAAGAAACACATAATAGCAATGGAAATGATTATGATTATACTATACTAGATAGAGTTTATACTAGAATATAATTAATATTATTAATAATAATTGATAATAATATTAATATATTATATTTGTATAGTTCCTGAAATTTCATCTTTAAATGATGATGATAAATATGTTAATAAATATCTTGGTTCTATACCTTTTTCTCTAGAATATTTATTTATATTTCTTAACAAATTCATATTTTTTTTTAATAAATAATTTATTATAATTTTTTCAAGCTCATCATTTGATCCTGAAAATTTATCTTTACCTAAATAATTTTCATAATAATCTTTTTTTATATCATGATTTGGAATATTAAAAAATGGATGATTTTTTACATATTTTACTTCTTCATCTTCTTCATCTTCTTCAACTTTATTTTTTTTTGTTCTTTTTTTTGATGATAAAGAAGATGAAGAAGATGAAGAAGATGAAGAAGATGAAGAAGATGAAGATGGGGATGGGGATGAAGATTTTTTTCGTTTTCTTGATTTAGCATGTAATGCGGTAACAGAAGATGACATAACAACTCCTGTTTCTGGTATTATTCCTTGTTCAAATATTATAATATTTCCACTACTATGTAAATTATCAGTAATACCCATTCCAGAAATTTCTTTATTCTTTCCACGTCTTTCAAAACTTTTTAATCTTTCTTCAAATCCATTAACTTTGGATTTAAAAAAATTTATATTTTTTTCCACAACTTTACCATTTTCAGTTATATAACAAAAGGTTATTTTCATTCTATATATTGGAACAAATTGTAATGATTTATCACAATAACCATCTGGACCAGGACTAAATGGTTCTAAATCAAACATTCTTCTTACTTCATTATAAGTTAAATTACTACAAATAGACCTCATTATTATTCCTACTTTACATTCTTCTCTTTTATAATTAAAAGTTAAACCCTTTTTACCCTGAATTCGATATGGAGCAAAATGGTCTATTAATTCTTTTAAATTTGTTTCTATTGCATCTAACCAATTTTTATTTATAAATGAAGTTGCTGCTCTACCATCTAATGCATCTCGACTTCCTCCTCCTAAATTATCATTCCACATATGAAACCATACATGTTTTTTACCGCTTGGAAAATTTTTTGTCATCCACGAAATTGCTTTATTATGTGAAGGTAATGTTTTTACTTGTGGAGAAGGTGTACCCCCTAAATCTGCAGCCAAACTAGTTTTCATATTAATTAAATTAAATAATACTATAATTTCTTTTGGACCCCATATATCTTTACTAATAAGTTCTTGAACTTTATTTGGTATAGAATAACTTACATATTTTTGGTGTACAAGATTTGTATTTTGAAGATGAATTGGAAATTGATTTGGTTTAAATTGTGAACTAAGAGAATCTTTCAATTTATTATAAGATTTTACATCATGTTTTTTCAAAAAACTTAGTTTATTTAAAAAAACATCTAAATGTTCTTGTAAAACAGGTACCATATTCTTATTTTTTTCTTTTAAAAAACTACTTCTAGATTTTTCTAGACTTCTATAACTTGACATTATTTATATATAAATATAATTATATATATAAATAAACAACTTAAAGAAAAACACTCAAAAAATTAAAATTTGTAATTTATTACCATTTATCATAATAAAATAAAAATCTTTTAAAAAGTGATTAAAAATGAGAAAAAAAGATTTGGTAATTTTTTTGGAATTGGACATTTTTAAAAATGTCCATTTTTGATATGGGCTAGCCTTTATATAAAAAATAATGATTTTTTACTTTTTAAAACTTTATATACAAAAATGATAACAAATTCAAATATTTATTTTTAAAGATTTTATAATATTTTTTTAAAAAGAATTTAGGAACTTTTTTTGTTGTATAAATATAAAACAAATGACAACGGAAAAAGTTCCATTTGGTTCCGATTTTTTTATTTGTGATTATTGTAACTATAAAAGCTTACGAAAAAGCCAATATGATAGACATATTTTAACATCTAAACATAAAAATATGGTTGAATACAACCAAACTTTAGAAAAAAGTTCCTATATTTCAAATAACGTTTATAATTATAATTGTGACTGTGGAAAATCATATCCATTTAGGAGTTCATTATATAATCATAAAAAAAAATGTACATTTATTAAAAATAATGAAAATATTATTAATTCAAATAAAGAATTAATAAAATCAGAAGTGGATTCAATTAGTGAAAGTATAATTATTAAAGAATTAAAAGATATTATTCTTCAACAACAAAATCAAATAAATAAACAACAAGAGCAAATAAGTGAGCTTATACCTAAAATAGGTAATAATAATACCAATATTCAAAATAATAAATTTAATATTAATGTATTTTTAAATGAGCAATGCAAGGATGCAATTAATATAAGTGATTTCATAAAATCCATCAAAATAACATTTGAGCAATTAGATTTTACAAATAAAAAAGGTCTAGCCGATGGTTTAAGTAAATCAATAATAGAAAATATGAATAAACTATCTATTTATCAGAGACCATTACATTGTACTGATATAAAACGAGAGACACTATATATAAAAGACGAAGATAATTGGTCAAAAGATAATTCAAAAGAAAAAATAAAAAGTGTAATAAAAAATGCATCTTCTAAAAATTATAATGCATTACAAGATTGGAAAATGTTGAATCCAGATTTTATGAATAACGAAGATAAAACGGATTATTTTACAAAAACAATCTCAACAATAGGAAAATCAAGTAATTCTATTGACGAAAAAGTAATTAAAAATTTATGTAAAGAAACATATGTTAAAAACTTAGAAAATTAAAAGTCATAAAAAGGATTATCAGTAATATTCATACCACAATAACGTGATGGTTCTTTTTTATAATCTATTGGATTATATATTCCAATTTCTTTTGCTTCAGTAATTAAAAATTTAAAATTTTCCCAAAATTCATCTGTATGACCAACAGATTTTGTTGCAATATGGCTTAATTCATGTAATGCAACATACATAAGTGTATTTATATCTATTAAACGCCCTTGACTATTTTTTTCAGTATCTAAACAAAACGCTAATTTTTCACCTTTATTTTCACTGTAAGCCGTATATTCACTTGTGGGCAATGTTTCATATATTTTTTTAGGATTATAACCTTTTATCAAACGTTTTACATTTTCCTGTTCTGGATATTTTTTACCAACATGTATAACTAATTTATTCATTTTAATATTTATTGTAGCAAGCCTATCTGCTGCAAATTCCAATTTACTTCTATCTCTCACACAATATGTATTACCATTTACATTAGAAATTATACATCTTAAATTAAAACTATCTGATTGCAAATACATTTTACCGCTAACAATTAAAATAAAAATTAATAATATGGTATTTAAAATATAATTATTCATATAATATAAAATTTTATTATAAAAAATTTTAAAATTTTATATTAAGAATTTATTAACCGATTTCTAAAGGTTTTCTCATATTATCTTCTTCGATTGTTGAAACATTCCAAGGACAGTTAGTATTCATTCTAGGATTTGGTGGTTCAGATCTTAATTGTAAATTAGCATTTCTTAAACTACTACCTTGAGTATTAATTCCTACAACTTGAGTTGGATTTAATAAATTTACATTTTTTAAGTCACCGACAGGATTCATTGCAGCCCATCCACTATTCGCATCAGATGGTAATAAATCCGAAGGATTTGAAGCTGGTTTATTCATAGATACACTAGATGATGCAGAAGTTGAAGTTATAGCACTAGATTGTCCATTAAACGGAGCATATACATTTGATGTTGATGCACCAACAACAGGTAAAGATGAAGATTGTTGATCAACACTTGAATGTGATAAGCCAGTTTGTCTACCTGTCATAGGCATTTGTATAAGATTTTTATTTTCAGAGTATTTATATAAAGCAAATAATATAACTAACAAACCAGCAATTCCGAGAAAATGTTCATTTTTTAAACTTTTAAACATTTTGTTTAAAGCAACCATTTATATAAAATAAATAATAAAATATTTTCACAATTTATTTTATTATTTAATTAAATAAAAGTTATAAATTATTACTAAACATATATAACTTTTAATTATAAAAATTTAAAATTCAAATATACTCTTCTTCTTCGTCACTACTACTTAATTCTAATAAAGAATCTAAATTATATTTATTTTTTATATTTTTTGCTTCTAAAAATGCATCAATTGCATTTTTTCTAATCTCTTTAGCTTTTTTTTTAGCCTTTTTATATATTTCTAAATATATTTCATCTCTAGTTTTAATTTCTATTGGTGAATTATCAATATTATCATCTAAATCTAATGTATCTATTTGTTTCAATTCATTTGCATTCGTTAAATATTTAAATTCTTTTGTTTCTTCTAATTCTTCCGTTTCTTCTAATTCTTCCGTTTCTTCTAATTCTTTTGTTTTTTTTGTTTCTTCTAATTCTTCCGTTTCTTCTAATTCTTTTGTTTCTTCTAATTCTTTTGTTTCTTCTAATTCTTTTGTTTCTTCTAATTCTTTTGTTTCTTCTAATTCTTTTGTTTCTTCTAATTCTTTTGTTTCTTCTAATTCTTTTGTTTCTTCTAATTCTTTTG
>Ga0257106_1000121_pt1 | contig 47905 bp, 29 predicted proteins | sample LP_taG_3_FD_190177 | JGI IMG/M metagenome (GOLD analysis project Ga0257106, IMG submission 190177) | Marine microbial communities from Northeast Subartic Pacific Ocean, Canada - LP_J_2011_P26_10m | ecosystem: Environmental > Aquatic > Marine > Oceanic | place: Canada: Northeast Subartic Pacific...
CAAGTGTACGTTGGGAGAAGAGCGACGACGTCGACGGCGAAAGGCGCGAACGAACACATCGGTCCTGGAGCGAACGAAATCGCCTTGAAATTCGAGCACCGATCGAGCAAAGGGTGCAACTACGGACCGCCGTACGAGTGGTCGGTGTATAATTCTTTAGGCGGAATTTTAGGCGTTCCGAAAGTACATTTTAAAGGGAGGCAAGGCGAATGGTACGTGATGGTTATGGATTTACTGGGACCTTCGTTGTGGGATAAATGGAACACGTGCGGACAATCGATGTCGCAAGAGATGGTTTCGTGCATCGCGGTGGAAGCGCTGGCAATTTTGGAGAATTTTCACAGACAAGGGTTCGTGCACGGGGATATTAAGCCGGAGAACTTTTTACTCGGACCACCGGGGACGCCGACGGAGAAGAAGCTGTATTTGGTTGATTTAGGTTTAGCGACGAGATGGAGAGATCCGGTGTGCGCGGCGCACGTCGATTACGACCAAAGGCCGGACGTGTTTCGAGGGACGGTGAGATACGCGAGCGTGCACGCGCATTTGGGGAGAACGGCGTCGAGAAGAGACGATTTGGAGAGTTTGGCGTACACTTTGTTGTTTTTATTGAAAGGGAGATTGCCGTGGCAAGGCTATCAAGGCGATAACAAAGGCTTTTTGGTGTGTAAGAAGAAGATGGCGACGTGCGCGGAGAGTTTGTGTCGGTATTCGCCGCCGGCGTACAGACAGTTCATGGAGGCGGTGATTAACTTGAAATTTGACGAGGAACCGAAATACGCGGCGATGGCGGCGTTGTTTGAACCGTTGTGTGGTCCGCCAGGGAGACGACCGATTAGCACGGACGGCGCGAAGAAAGTTGGAATGAAACGAAAAGCGACGGATATGGGCAACTTGGAAGAAGACGATAAAGGAGCGGCGAAGAAGAAGGTTAGAATTGGAATTCCGGCGCAACAGTGGATCACCATTTACAACGCGCACAAACCGATGAAGCAAAGATATCACTACAACGTGGCCAACTCGAGAGTGGAGCAACACATTGAAAAAGGCAACGACGACGGTTTATTCGTCAGTTCGGTGTCTTGCGCGCAAGAGTTGTGGGCGTTAATCATGGACGCCGGGACCGGGTATTCCGCGCAAATGTGGAATTTGAGCACGCAGTTCTTACCGAAAGAATGGATTTTGGAGCAATGGGACGATGGCTATTACATCACCTCTTTGGCTGGATCGACGACCGGGTCCGCTTTGGTCATCATGTCCAAGGGCACGCCGTACACGCAACAATCATACAAAGTTTCCGACTCGTTCCCGTTTAAATGGATAAACAAAAAATGGAAGGAAGGGTTTTACGTGACTTCCATGGCCACATGTGCTACGAGATGGGCTATTTGCATGTCCAGAAATGCCGGTTTAGTAGATCAGTGCGCGGAGTTGGATTACATGTACCCGTCCGAAGGCATCCACCGCAGATGGGATTGCGGTTTTAGAATCACGTGTTGCGCGGCCACTCCGGACCAAGCCGCGTTCGTTTTGTCCATCCCTCGTCGACGACCAGGAGACGAGACGCAAGAGACGCTGAGAACGTCCGCGTTTCCACGAACACACGTCAAGGAAAAATGGGCGAAAAATCTCTACATCTCCGCGGTCGCGTTTGGCCGCACCGTCAGTTAAAAACAACGGAAAAATATCGCGCACGAATACGCGTCAGAAAAGAGATACACACAGGTTGATATTGTATATATATATATACACACACACACACAAAGAGAAAGAGAGAGAGAGAGTAGTTTTGTTGAGGGATTCTTACATTCACATCCCGTTGTATTACTATATCGGAAAACGTACAAAAGAGCACATTATTTTTACAAAACGCACAACAGCTTTCCTTTTCGCTCGACAGTCCGAGTCTTCAAAAACAGCCAACAAAAAAGATCTCTTTTCTCCTCGTCGCTTGAGTAGATTACGAAAGAGTTCGTCGCTGTGACTGTACTTTTTTGTTATTCTTACGTGTCACTTCCCCCAAAAACACACCAAAGAAAAAACACCAACAAAAACAACGCGCGGGGTAAAAACATACTCTGTCTCTCTCTGTTATGCGTTCTTCTCACTCCATCGCGACGACGTCGTCGACGTCACGCTTCGTCGGAAGTGCGACGAAAAGGCACGCACAAAAAAACGTACCACGCCACACCCATCGTTCCTCCAATATAATTTCCGTTAGTGCAATTGGACCTTTCCGAGAACAATCATCATCAGCGCGAGACAGAAGAAGCTCCGTCTCGTCGGCGTCCTTCAGCGGCCGAATAACGAGGACATCGTCGTCGTTGAGAAGAAGAACGGAAAGAACGAGCAGAATCGAGAGTAAAAACAACGACGAGGAGGACGAGAGGACGAGAGATGAGAGCAAAACCTCAAAGGATTTGGAGGTTGAAAAGTCATTCGACAAAGCCTTGTCGAAGAAACTGACGACGATGGCGATCCCATCGAAAGAGCGCAAACAAAATATTTTGTTGCGCACGCTCACGGCGGTGGCGATCACGTGCGCGGCGATTCTACCGCAGATTTCGGAACGGCCACCGACGCCGGCGATGTCGATCGGGACGGCGCGGACGAGCACGCTGGTCGTCGGCGCGACGAAGAGCGTTCTGGACGACGCCGGTTTGAAGAAGGAGAAGGACAGGAAAAGGTCGAGTTGGTACGCCGGGACGATTAATCTGTGAGAAGAGAGCGATGGAGAGAGGATATATACTTTGTTGTGATGTACACTTTTTTAATAATACGTGGCAACTTTTCTAAAGTGCGACGCCGTTTTCGCGTCTTTGTTGAACACGCCGCCGTCGATGGCTTCGCTATAAATCACCCAGTGATCGTTCGCGTCCATTCTGGAAACGACTTTACACTCCACGTAACTCACGGCATCGGCTAAAATCGGCGATCCGCACGGTGCCGGTTTCCAATCCACGCCTTCGAATCGATCCGCGCCGGGAGGGAAACGTTTCAAGAAGTGTTTCATCGGCGCTTCGAAACCGTCTTCGCCTAAGCAGTTCAAAACAAAACTATCGCCGACTTGCATCAAGGATTCAATCGCACGATCTTTCGCGACGGCAATGGTAAATCCTAAGGGTTCGAACGATGCTTGCGCGATCCAAGAGGCTACCATGGCAGATTTCGCGGTCCCTTGCACCGCGGTGACAATGTACAATCCGCCGGAGACTCTCCCCAACGCTCTCGCGACGTCCGCGGACATGCTCGATTTCATCTCCTTCAACTTTTCTTTTTGCGTCAACAACTGACCCAAATCCGTTCCAGCTTCCTCGTACAACTGGTACGTCCCTTCTGTCGGCGATGACTGACACTTCAACGGCGACTGCGATTCTTGCAAACCAATCTCGGCGAATTTACGCATCAACGGGTCCACCGGTTCGTCGTCTCCGCCGTAACTCTCGCACACCAAAATCTTTTGCTTCCCTGGCTTCACCGCGCCTATTAAAACGCCTACGTTATCTTGTATCTCCTCCTTCGCGTTCGGCGGCGCTAACAAAACGATCCCGCTCGCACGACCAACCTCCTCGACGATTTGCTGCGCGTCGCAGGTGGACAAATCCAACATCGCCACTTCGCAATCGGTTTTCACCACACCTCTGGCGATTGATTGCGACAATCGATCGCTAAACCCGTAATCCGCGGTATAAAAAACAACCACGGACGATTTCGCTTTCTCCAAAGCTTTCTCGGACCACTTTTTATAGTCCCCGATGAGTTCTTCTGAGTTGCGTTGTAAAATTGGCCCGTGTCCGGTGCACACCGTGGACAACTTCACTCCGTCAGCCTCGCACTTCCTCAAAGCCGTCAACACCGATCGCGCGTTTGGTTTCATCAAACACTCGTAGTAAAAACTAAAATGCGGCATCAGTTTCGGTAACTCTTCGTCGAATACGTCCTTTGTGCAGTAATGCGCGCCAAACGCGTCGCACGTGTACACGAACTCGCTCTCCGTGTCGTAACTGAACATGGTATCCGGCCAGTGAAGATTCGGCGCCGGAACAAATTTCAACTGCCTCCCATCGCCTAATTCGAGCACGTCTCCACCTTTCACGACTAACTTGTTGAACTCCTTTTGCACCAAGTTATCCAAAAACGCTAAACACACCTTCGTCCCGACTACGGTCGCGTTCGGCGCTCGTTCCAACACTTTGCCGATCAATCCGGAATGGTCCGGTTCCGTGTGCGAACACACGACGTAATCGATCGAACTCAAATCGTTTCCAACGACCGAGACTAAGGAATCCATGTATAACTGTTCGAATTTCTCGTGACTCGTATCGATTAAAACTGTTTTTTCTGATCCTTTAATCACGTACGAGTTATACGTGGTACCTTTCTCTAAGCCGAATTCGATATCGAATCTGTCCCGGTCCCAGTCTAAGGAGCGGATAACCGTCGTCTCGTTGGTGAGATTTAAGATTTGCGTTTGGAGTTTATAGTTTTCGTTGTTTGCTGGGTTTGACCAAACGGCCATATTTGAGAGCAAGCCGAAATCATCGATAACATCATTGCTGCTCGATGGTTCCGCGACTGCTTTGTTCTTCGTCGTCTTAAACGAGATACGCCGGGGAAAATGACGTGTCACAGACCACGCTTTGATGTTGATGTTGTTGTTCAAAGAAGAACGAACTTTCCTCCCTCTCGAACTCGACGACGTAATACACGACGAACTCGCAACAACAGAAGCGCAAAATCCGTTCTGCGCGGCCATTCTTCTTTCGCAAAAGTGTGATGCTGTGTGTGAATAATAACTGCGCGTTCTTTTTATAACGTCACATCACGGGGAAAAATCACCTCTGTGCTGGTAAAGATACACTCGTATAAATGCCCTCTTTTGCACTTCCTTTCGGTGCACAGAAGAAGAAAAAGGAAGAGGAAGAATCAAACGAACGACGAACTGTTGGGAATACGACTTCTACGACCGAAAATCATCGAGAACAACAGCAAACGGTTGGAACCGCGTTCGGGAAAATCTGGGAGTGTTACTGTGCGTTTTGTTCTCCGCTCTTTTTTCTCTCTCTGTAAGAATACATGACTGACCGATGTTTTCTCTCTCTTTCTCTCTCTGCAACGAAAAACATCACAGCGCCGAGATTCCAACTGACTCGATACTACCGATACGGCGAGATGGACAACTGCGAACAGTTTTGGGAGGACTTTTATAAATCGATTGAAAATCACACCGGGAAACCACTCCCGACGAGAACAAGGAGCAAAAGTGATGGTTCGAGCGACATCGAAGACATCGAGAAGAAGATGAACAAGAAAGGACAATTTTTATCCTCGCTGAAAGCAAAATGCGAACACTTCTCGACGAAAACGAAAGAAAAAGAAGAAGAAAACACGAGAGAGGAGGAAAGAGAGGCGCGCGCGTTCGCGCGCGCGTGGCAAATCATGGATCCGAACGAGGCGGAAGTTTCGTGGAGGAAGAGGTACCGGGACCTCCTCGCCACAGAGGAGAAAGAGAGTGGTGGTGTCAGCGTTCTTTCCACGAAGAACAACAACAACGAGGATAAGGATAAGGAAAGTTCTCGGTAATTCTTCATCCATGGCGTCGTGTGGTCGTAGTTTTCGGGGTAGTTAGACTCGGTAGCGTTTAGCGTTATGTTATAGTAGTAGGAGTGATTTCATTGCTTCATTTTTCCACATAATCACATGTGCTTTTCGCTCTCCTCGCGTCGTTTTAGCGTCGCTTTCTTTCTCTCTACTAAGTGTGGTTTTCGTTCTTTATCTTCTTCTTCTTCTTCGAGCGGGAGAAAAGCTTTTACGAGAAGCATCAGCGGCGAAACGGCGTCTTCTTCGTCCGCAAAAATGGATGTTGGGGAAACGTTCAGGAAAGAAAATATCCGGGTGATTTTAGGGAGCAAATCGGCGACGAGAAAACAAATCTTGAAGGAGATGAAGATTGAATACGCGACGATATCGGCGGATATAGACGAAAAAGCGATTCGATTCGAGGATCCTTCGCGGTTGGTGGAAGCGTTGGCGAGAGCAAAAGCCGAGGCGATTTTGGAACGAATCCGGAAGGCTGAGGCAGAGGAAGGAGCGAAAGAGAAGAGAAGGACGCTGTTAATCACGTGCGATCAAGTGGTGGTTTTTGACGGTAAAATACGCGAGAAACCAGAGACAGAGGAAGAAGCGAGGATGTTTATGCGGTCGTATAAGGAGAATAATCCGTGCTCGACGGTTGGTTCGATCAGAGTAACGGACGTGGCGACGGGCGCGTCGGCGAGTTCCGTGGACGTGTGCACGATTCATTTTAAGGAGATCTCGGAGGAGGCGATGGATTTTTTGATCAATGAAGGCGAGGTCATATGGTGTGCGGGAGGTCTGATGGTAGAACACGAGAAAGTGAGGCCGTTCGTGACGAAGATTGATGGGAGCGAAGATGGAGTCATGGGGATGGATAAAGAAGTCTGCGCTCGGCTACTGCGAGAGGTTTTCTGATTTTGATGTCAATGTATATTTAATACGCGAATTCTTTTGATAATGCTGCGTCGTATGTTTACAATCGATGAAGTGTTTGTTCAACACTTTGTCACTATCGCTCCTAAAAATGATGTTGCTGCTGCCAACGCGCTGCATTGACATGCGCGTTCTATTCTGTTTTTTTTTGTACCGCGAGTGTAAAACACCCGTAAAATTTAATTTTCTTCTTCGTTGTCGTCGTCGAAATCATCCATCTCGCTTCTTAAGCCTTCCACGTTCCGCATTAGCGCGTATTGTGCGTCCTCTTCGTTCTTTATAGATAAGAAGTGCTTGGCAAAATCAAGTTCAGAAACGTTGTTGTATTTTGCCATCGCGCGTAAAGCGATGTCTTGTACCGCGTGTTCGTGCGGATCGAGCGCGTTCTTCTTTCGGTTTCTGATGGAGAATCCTCCTCGTTGGCCGCCTTCCTTCTTTGCCGCTTCCGCCTCTTTCCTCTTCTTAGCGAGGCGGCTTAATAGCTTTTCGTTCTTCGAAGCTCTCTCGGCGTCCTCAATGCGCTTCTTCTCTTTTTCGCTCACGCCGAAGATCTTGTTATGGTCCATGGTGTGCAACGCTTGGAGGTTCTTCTCGTTGTTGTCGTTCTCCTCCTCCTCCTCGTTGAGCAAGCCTTCGAAGATGTTCTCGCCTCGCTTCGCTGCCGCTTCCCGTTCCTCTTCTAGAGCGTTACCGATATCACGAGCTTGGTCTTGATCTAAACCTTTCGCAACTCTAAAGTTAAATCCGTCTTCGCCTTGGTGCCCTTCCTCTTTGATGATGTCCTCTTCTTCGTCTTTCCGTTTCTCTTCTTCTACTTTTTCGCGAACCTCAACCTTTCCCGCCATGTTCAGTCTGAGCAAGTTCACGATGCCCCACAACTCGCCTTTCTTCGTTTTGTCACCTTGGATGCCTTCGAAGATTCGTCGTTCCATCTTGCCATCCGTCATGGTCGATCCCATTTGCAGTTTATAAATCTGACGAGAATACACGAGCTCTTCTAGAGTACCGGCGGAAATTAATCTGTACACTTCCACGTTGCGCTTGTTGCCCAATCTGTACACGCGATCTTGCGACTGCAAATCTTTCGCAGGATTCCAAGCCGGATCAAAAATGATCACTTTATTCGCCGAGGCGACGTTAAGGCCGACACCGCCGGCTTCGGAGGACATGAGAAACAAGAAACAACTGCCCCGTTTGTTAAAATCGTCGACAATTTTTTGACGCTCTTTCACCGGCGTGCCGCCATCTAATCGTACGTGTACATATCCCTTGCGCTTGACGAATTCATTCATCACGTTTAGCAACCGAACGGAATACGAAAACAAAACAACTTTATCGTTTCTCTTGTAAAACCGCTCGAGTAAAATACTGAGCGTTTTCATTTTACCGCAATGGTCAAAGTTTGAAGCGGCGAGAAAGTTTTGTTGCGGTCGCAATCCCCCGAGCGCATCGAGCTCGTCGCCGAGAGCAACTTTAGCCACCGCTTGCGCGCGTTTGAACTTTGCCACATCTTCTTCTTTCGGGTTTGGGGGTAAATCAAACGGTTTTAAAAGCTCGAGATGGTTCGAGACGTTGCGACAGGCAAAAACGCACGCGAATCCGACGCACATCGGACATGTCCGTCCGTGTCTATTGTGCGGTCCGTAAGCACACCACATCTCGTCCCCATCATCGTCGTTCAAGCCATTAGCAGGATAACAACACTTGTTCCTTTTCTCACCACTTCCACAATCGCATGGACTATCTTTATTCAATATCAACTGTACACTCGTCGATTCGCGGATGCGTTCGTACGCTCTTCTTTGTGCTGGAGCCAAATCACAAAATACGACTTTCTCTGTCTTTTTCTTCATCGTCCCCGCTTTCAAGACGCGCTTCTTCTCTCTCTTCAGCATGTAAATGATCAGTAAACCATTCAACTGCATCGCGCGTTTTCTGCCGAGTCCAATTTCGTATGCACTCGCTGATGCGCTTCGCGCTTTGTGCATCGGTCTCTCGTAATACGATTTGAAATGAGATAACGAACCAATACAGTTCGAATTCAATGCATCAAATATCGTGTGCAATTCCTCGGCTTTATTTTGATAAGGCGTCCCAGTTAAGCCAAATTTTTGACATTTCATTTGGCGCATTGCTTTAGACGATTGCGTCTTCGGGTTCTTCATCGAATTGTGCATTTCATCGATGACGCAAAAATCCCAGTTGGTGTTCGTCCAAATGTTAAAATCTGGATTTGATTGGATATCTCTGGAGATGATGTTTACCGTCGTGATCACCACGTCCACACCGCGATGGTTCTCAATGTCGTCGTACACCACCTCTCTGTTATTCCCGTGCGCAACTGCTACATTGACGTCCCATATTTCGTCGTCACCGATAGCCTCGCCCCACTTTTCAAACTCGTTCTTCCAGTTATCAATCAATGTCGCCGGAACGATGATTAAAATCGGTCTTCGATTGTTCGAGTTGACGCCTCTCCTCTTTGCCTCTTCTTCGGAGAGTACTTCACGCTTACCCCATTTGTCATACCTCGTTTCCTCCATATCTACCACTTCTTCTTCTTCTTCTTCTCCTCCTTCTTCTGCGCGTTCCTCTTCGTCGTCGTCTTCTTTGTCATTCGCGCTCTTTTTCAAATCCTCCTCCTCCTCCTCGCCTGAATCGTCTTGCCAAATGCTCTTCTTCGTCGTTCTCATCAACACTCCACCTTTCACCATCCTCCTCCCATTGCCTTCACCGCCAAACCCACCCCTTGGTATCTTCGCCGTCAAGCACGCCGTCGCGAACGCCACGACCTGCACGGTCTTCCCCAAACCCATCTCGTCCGCTAACAAACCGCCAAGATTTCGCGCGTATAACCCGTGCAAAAACCGCACGCCATCTCTCTGGTACTCTTGTAAACGCTCGGCTAATTTTATCGGCACTTCCAATTCTCTCTGGTCCCATTTGCTCACGTCTCGGGCGTCCTTCGGAACTTTTTGTTTCATCCCTTCCGTCCAACCGTCGCTCGGCGCGACTTTCAAAATCAACTGTCCGGAGCTGTTCTTTCCATCGACATCGAAAATTTGCCGAAAATCCTCCTCCTCTTTCTTCTTCTTTTCTTCTTCTTTGTCTTCTTCTTCTTCTTCGTCTTCTTCCTCGTCCCCTTTTTTCAGCGTCTCGCCGAAAACGTTCAGCAATCTTTCCACGTCGTCGTCTTCCTCGTTGTCGTCGTCTCGCGTCTTCAAAAACTCGCCGCTGTCGAACAGATTGTCAATCTTTTCTTCTCGTTCATTTTCTTTCATTTGCTCCAGTAAGGAAACGGTTTTGGTCCGAGTGAACTGCGTGCCGGCGATGAAACTGTTATTGGTAAAATCGTGGTTGTCTTGAGACGTTTCGCTGGTCATTGTTGCATATGATGTACTTTTTGTTGTTGTTGTTGTTGTTGTTGTTCCTTCTTTGCGCGCGGAAAGAGTGTGGTGATGAAGAAGAAATCTTTCTTAAGTAGATTCTGCTTTTTTCATTCTTTGTTGGGTGCTTACATTTCATTTTATATAATGTATAACATGTATCAAACTACTCCACCTCTCTGTCTCTCTGTCTCTCTCGTTCTCTCCGTCTATCTCTTCATCCCCGGCTCGTTATTATTGTTACTTCTTCGCATGCAATTATCTACTATAAAATACTACTAATACAACTCGTCATAAAAATTTTATTCCCGCCTGTTCCGAGAACTGGCGCCTCGATCTCTCGAGGAAGATTTCGCCTTGGCGTCCTCTTTCGCCGTCAAATCTTTATCACCCGATCTGGTTTTATCGGCTCGCGACCCCGTGTTGACAGCTTTAGACTCCGATCGCCAGTTTGGATCTTTGGATTTATCTACTCCAGCTCCGCCGCTCGATCTCCCCACCACGTCTCTCTGCGTCGTTTGACCGCCCCCGGTTTCGTTGTTCGTCGTCGTGTTGTTCGCGTTGTTGCTAATACCTCTCGATAGCTGTTGCGTTTGCTGATACTTTAATATCGTCCAATCGAACACGTAATCGTACTGATACCCTTCTCGAATAAACAAATCTCGGAATAATTTGCGTAAAAAGGAGTAATCCGGCTTATCTTCAAATCGCAGCGATCGAACGACTTGGAAGTACGACACAAACTCCGGAGGGAAACCTTTACATAAAATCTCAATCGGCGTCGTCATCTTCTTATCGCTAATCTTTTCGTACTTCATTTTCTTCGTATGCGCTTTCAAACCTTGCCACGGCAACGATCCTCGCAAAAAATACATCAAAACGTACCCGAGCGATTCTAAATCGTCCCTTCGACTTTGCTCTACGCCGACGTGCGTGTTGATCGAGGCGTACCTCGCGGTGCCGGTTAAGTTTTTATTCTCGCGGTACGGTATATGCATGTGCGTTTTTGGATCGCGATACTTTTTCGCCAAACCGAAATCGATTATGTTCACCTGATTCGCGCGTTTCCCTAGACCCATCAAAAAGTTATCCGGTTTAATATCTCGATGAATAAACGACTTCGAGTGCACGTATTCGATTCTCGAAACCAGTTGGTCCGCCAACATTAAAACCGTCTTCAGCGATAACTTCCGGTTACAAAAATTAAACAAATCTTCTAACGATGGACCCAACAGATCCATGACCATGATGTTATATTCTCCTTCCACGCCGTACCATCGCACGTTCGGGATGCCGGTACCGCCTTGCAAGATTTTGTAGAGTTTTGATTCGTAGAGTAAAAGTTGCGGATGTCGGCTTTTGCACGATTCCTGTTAAGTTTTTGTGTTTGCACGCGCGCGCATGTAATAATAAACACAGAAGAGATATTAAGTCAGATAACAAAAAATCCATAGTTCGTTCGATCATGTCGTCGCCGATCGAACAAAAACAACGAAAGACGACCGGAAAGAACGTTTCCGCGATGAGAGAAGAGGTTGTGTTTCATTCTCCGCAAAAATGTGATTTCGTGGCCCGAAACGACGGAAAGCGAGAGAGAGAGAAAATGAGCAAATTGAACGCAAAATCCGTACCAGCTTAATTCCAACTTCCTCGTCCGTTTGTATGTGCGTTCCTGTGCGAGAGAAAGCGTCGTCAGTGTTTTATTCATCGTATTTTGGATCGGTCGAGGTCGAAATCAATTCGCATCATCCGTCGTCGTACACGCGTTGCAAAGGATGATGATGAGTTATTTTCGTTACGCGAATAGACTCCCAACCACTCGTGGTGTCGACAAAAACCAACACACACAGCTGCTTGAGAAAAAAAAAACTCTCTTTCTATTCTCACCTAAATATATATCCCCGAAAGACCCGCTTCCTATCTTTCGACCGACTCTGTACTTGTTTCCGATGCGCAGCTCGATGCCGCTGGAAGTCATTTTACTCCTTTATTTTTTTGTTGCGCTTTTGTTGTGAAAGCGCGTGTGGAAAGTAATGGAGAGAGAGAGAGAGAGAGAAAACAAAACGGATCAAGCGTCGAATTTTTCTTCTTTTTCCTTGTAATTGAATTTAGGGTGTAGGTTTAGCCCTTTATGTGTCGGAAAAAACTGGTTAAACAGCCACACAAAATGGGGGGATTCGAGAACGTGGTTGGCGGCAAGCTGAAACTGAAAGGCGCCGCGATAGAGAAAAAGGAGAAGAAGAAGAAGAAAAAGAAAAAGAAGAAAAAGGATGATGAGGAGACAACGAAGCGAAAATACGTCGAGTTGAACGAAGACGACGATTCAGACGACGACGAGCATTTTAAGAAGCGGAGCAGCCGGGAAAAGAAGGAGGACGAGAACAACAACAAGTTGGACACGAGAACGGACGCGGAAAAAGCGCACGAGGAACGAAGTCGACAGCAACGCAAGAAGAGAATATTGGAGCACGCGGAGTTAAGTCACAAGGATAAGGTGAGGCTGTTTAACGAGAAGTTGGGGAGACTAAGCGAACATCACGACATTCCAAAGGTTGGGCCGGGGTAAAGTAAGTTGGTCTTTCACGCGCAAAGTTTAGTAGTATGTAGAGTGCGGTTTGATTTGATTACATAGAGAGAAAGAGCATGAACACTACACTGATCTTGTATTTCGCGCGGATATTTTCTTGTTGTTATTGTTGTTGTTCCTAAACGTCATCAAAGCGTCGCCGACTCGCGCAAGCGAATCACCTACTGCAGCGGCGCTCCTCGAAATACTTCTTTTAACCGACCAAGGCGTTCGTCAACGACTCACACTTGACAGACCCAAACGTCGGGCCTTCGTCGCCTTCTTCACCCTCCAACTCTACGCGCATGATAGCCCCGTCTTCCTTCCAACTCGCTTCCATCTCCCCGTTCGTAACTAACTCCGGTCCAAACGCCTCCCAATATTTCTTCTTTTGCACCTGGTTCGCGCTCGCCGGTTCGCCGTTAAACGCCGCGTCGCCGAAAACAACTCGCGACCCTAACTTTGCATTTTCCGGCGCAATTAACAACTCCACCTTATCGTGCGTCTCGTTCGAGGCCGCTAATAACATGCCGTGCGATTTAACTCCTTGCATATTCCTCGCCTTCAAATTCGCCACCACAATCACGTTTTTCCCCAAGATATCTTCTTCTTTCATGAACGGAACTAACCCGCTGCAAATCGTCCTCGGCCCTTCCGCTTCTCGTAAATCAATCTCTTCGACGTACAGTTTATCCGCATCTGGATGCACCGTACATTTCGTCACTTTTCCCACTCTTAAATCAATCAAATCCCTCGGACCGGCATCCGCAGACATCGCTCTGACGACGATCGTCGTCTTCCTCGCATGAAAAGCAGTGATGCTGCTCCTGCTACGAGTAGCACGAGCAGAAAAAGCAGCAACGTTAGGAACGTTCCGAAAAAGGAACATCTTTTGAGAAGTGCACGAGGCGTGTCTGAACATCTTTATCTCTCTTTTATATTTGTGTCGTCTCTCGCTTTATCCAAAAGGAAGTGGTTTTGCTTTGGCGTCCAATTAAATTCCCACACATGAAAAACAATTTTTAAAAATCGCTCGCGAATACCTCATTATTAGTAGCATGCGCTTATGATCAGAGGAGGTGAAAAGAATGGTTTCCGAGGCAAAAAAGAAGACAAAAATGCAGTTAGACGAACTTCCGGACGGTTTGAGCGATAGTTCCGATTTGGACGACGATTTGTTGTTCAATTCGAGGAGGAAGAAAAATACGACGACGGTACGAAAATCGGACGAAAAGAAGAAGAAGAAGAAGATTGACGTTCACGAGGAAAGAGAGAACGTGGAGGAGACGCCGACGACGTCTGGCGCGATTAGCAACAGCGAGGACGACAATACGACGATTCGGAAGAAGAAGAGGGATAAAAAAGCAGGAATAAAACGAAACGAAGAAGAGAGCGAGTCGGAAAATGATGCGTCTTTGAAATTGCTCTTCTCGAACAATAAAGATACGTTCGAAAAGGTCGAAGCGAAGATGAAAATGGATCACGGGAACCCCGTTTCAACTCGGAAACGAAAGAGCGGTGGTAATAGTGGTGGTTCGAACGACGACGAAAAGGTGTCTGGAGATGAAAACACGAACAGTACGAAGCGACAAAATAATAAGAGCAAGAAGCAACTCACTTTCGCCGAGCTGCTTAAGAAGAACGCGGAGGAACTCGAGAAGGAGAGGAAGCAACGCGAGATGGAGGAGAGCATGGTTGCGAAGCACGAGCAACAAGAGAAAGAGGATGAAGAGGTGGAGGAAATGTACGAGGAAGAGGATAAGGAAACGGATAAATTATTCAAACAAGCTCTTGACAAGGAGAAGGCGGATAAGTTGCATCAAGAGTTGGACATGAGGCCGGAGCCGAAGGGGAGGATGAAGACGATTGCGAGTAAAGCGCTGATGAAGAAAAGTAAGGCGAGTGTGGAAGGTGGAGGAGTTTATGAGGTTGAGAATTTCGAAGAGACGTTCGAGTTAATTCCGGATGGTCCGGTGTGTAAAGCGTTTATGCAACGAGCGAAAGACAGGAGCGAACACATGAATTTATGCGCGGAACTTTTGTTGGGAAGGTGGTTGAGATACGCCGAGAAGAGTAAAATGTGCGACGATCCGAATGCACTTTTTCCATGGTTGTTAAACGTAATAACACACACTTCGAAGAACAAAGAGATTGTTTTTGCGGCGAGAGATGCTTTGATTTTCGCGCTGTACGAAAACGAACGGCAGGGAGGAAACGGCGGGGAGAGTATAATTGGATCGTGGTACGGCGATAACATGGATACGCTCACGAACACCTCCTTCGAAGCGGTGTTAGCCGTCGCAAAGTCAGAGCGATCGTGGAAGCAGAAGAGGCGCAGCAGTGTTAGTCGTAACAGCTCCACGCCAATTAAGAACTCGAAAAAGAAGGCGGACGATGTCGTCATCGTGTTGGATGTCGAAAGTAGCAAAATAACAACGCTCGCGGAAACCCCTAATGCTAAAATTTCCGGAACTTGGTCGTCGCAAGACGCTTTAAAGGCGCTCAAGAAAGTTGGCATCGACGACTCGTTCCCGGCATCCGAGTACGATTTGATGGTGAAACCAACACGGAGAAAGAAGAAAAATAAAAAGAAAGAGTCGAAAGGGACGGTGTACGAGGAACGCCCGGACGTTTCCGTCAACGTCTTGGGCGTCGTGAGCGCCATTCGCGCTCTGTGCGATTACAATTACCTTCAAGATGAAGCGCCGTTGACACACGCGAAGAGCGAAAAGTTTGACGCAGATGGATGCGCAGAAATCATAAAACTTATCGCCAAACTTCGACTCGATCCGCGCTCGGATGCCTCGGGCGCGTGTTTTGATGCGTGCGTGAAAAGTATCTTGCGTTGCGTTTCTTCGTGTAATACCATCGACGCGGCGAGTAAGAAGCAATTCTCCATGAAGTTATCGCAAAAGCTCGCGAATGCCGTCAGTAACGACAGCTCTTTACCCGCTGTCACCTTCATTTTGAGGTGGTTCCCAGTCCGCGATACGTTTTCCGCGTGCATTCGCGACGGTTTAGCCTTGTACGGATTTCGCGGATGCCTCAAGCGCATCGAACGCGGTCCTCCGCTGACGAGAAAAAGACAAAACGATGAGGATGAAAGCGATGATGAAAGCGAGGAAGATGTACCTCTTCCCTCTACCATTTCCCCAGTAGACGCTAGCGTAGACGTCGAAGCCTTCCGAGTCTCTTTTGCATGTTCGAGAGACCTCGCCGCGCGAGCGCTCGTCGGCGACGCCTTATTCTCTTCTCGCAATCCAGAGTTCAACAACCCGGACGACGTCTGGCAATTCGTCCGCCTGTGGGACTTTGCCGATTGTGTCCTCAACGGTGGCGTATCCGCCAACACATTCGATGCCGCCAATGAAGGCGATCCAGCTTTACAAAAAGTTTCCAAGTGGATTTCTAAGATGAAATCCTTAATCCCGAAACTAAGCAGGATAGAAGCCGAGGCGCAGTTTCGCTCGCGCGTCAACGACGCCCAAAACTGGTACAACCAAGAGGCGCACGCGCGAGCTATGGGTGAGAGCATCGGTGGGGATCGTGTCAAATTTAATGAAATCGAGATCGATTGATATTTAGAATAGAGTAGTATATTTAGATATAGATATACATTAGAGAGAACGAAGAGTAGACGTGTTCGTGCGCGTCGTGCGGTTTCTGACTTTCTGTCAGGATGTCAAGAGAAAGACTTTACACACAAATCTAATCTTCACTTTAAAAACGCGCATAAAAGTAACACACACATACACACAACAACGCGCATACTCTCGCGCGTTGGTTGCCTCACAAAAATGCCTCCAAAACCCCCGTTCTCGCGCACTTCCCTCTCTCACCGAGAGAAGCGCAAGCACACCAAACGTGCGATTTGTTGCATCGTTTTCCTCTTCTTTTCCCTCGCGTTCAGAGTTCTCTTCTTCGGGAAATCATCATCTCGAGGGCGGCACTTAAACGATGAATACGGGCGAGAACCTTTATACGCGTTCGGGACGCACCATCAGCACCACCAGTTTTTGCAAAAGAGTCCTCACGAGTACGCGCTGAGCATGGCGAGAGGAGAGGAGAGCTTTCATCATCGTCCTCATAATCATCAGGAGGGTTTGAGTGTAAACAAATCAGAGGAGGAAGAGGAGACGGAACAGAAGCAGTTTTCGCTGGCAAACACGAAGGTGTACGTGTACTCGTCGCGAGAGATATCCGAAATCGCAAAGTTAGCGCCGAAAGATTGCGAAAGGGTGGAATCAGAGCAGCTGTTACACCGGATGTTTTTGTACTCGACGCAGTTAAGAACGAGCGAGAAGAGCGAGGCGACGCACTTTTTCGTTCCGGCGTATCCGGAGTGTTTGAGGACGCAGAAGAAGTTGGACGAGAAGACGATTGAGGGGTATTACGCGGACGTGTTGAAACGACTCGGGCGATTCCAAATGAGCGGTGGGTTAGATCACGTGTTCGTGGCGCCGAGAGTAGGGATGGATGCGGTGTTTCCGAATTGGCGAGTGCACTGCGCGAATTGCTTGTTTTTGAGAGCGTCGAGAGACGTGCGAGGACAAACGACGGACGTGTTTCGAGAAGTGGTGGTTCCAGACGCGTTTTCCGAGTCCGAGGCAAGGAAAAACGACGAAACAGCGGAAAAGTTGAAATCGAAGAGACAATCGCGCGCGTTGATTAGCGTATTAGGGGACGACGATGAGGCGAAGCGTTTACGGAAAATTCACAAGGTATCCGATACAGAAGACATGCGATTTAGAGCGTCATTTTGCGTGGTTATTGTACCAAACGACGCGGAAGGTGACGAAGACATAGACGAGAGAAATCACTGGACAAAAAACATCGCGTTGGCGTTGTGGTCGGATTGCATTCCGGTTCTGTTGCACAAGAAAAATGCCAACGCGAACGACGACGACGATCACTTTGCCACCGCGCTCTTAGACGCGCTCCCATTATCGGACGTTTTAGATTACGAATCCTTCTCGATCTCCCAAGCGTACAAAGCCAACACGGATGACGACGAGTTACTCGATTATCTTCGCGCGATCAACGCGCGAGACCGACACGAATTCGCTCGCAACGGCAAACGCGTCCGGTGCGCGTTCGTTTACGACGCCGGCGATAGCGAGTGCTCCGCTGCACTCGCGTTAGGATTTGCGTTAGGTAAACGCGGTTTACAGTTCCCGAAAAGTTCGAGAAGCTTCTGGGGCGCGCACGGTGTTCCACTCGATGGTGACGGGAACATAGTGAGCGCTTCTTCTTCTTCTTCTTCCGCTGTGTTCGATGACTCCGGCGGCGGCAACTTTGAAACCGAACACGTCTTCACGTACGCGCCGAAAGGGAACGATTTGAATCCTCCGAAGTATTGTTAATCTTCTTGAATACTTTAGTTTTAGTCATAGCTTTAGTAGTAGCAAGCACACTCGTGCGGAATCCAATTAATTTCCTCACTTTTCCATGGTTCCCTTGCGCTCGTTCTCTCGCCTTTCTCTCACCTTCACCCCCAAACAGAACACGAAGAACACCACCTCCCGTTTTCTTCACGGAAAGAGGAGGAAGAGTAATACTACTAATAAAAAGACAACCTTTTCGATGTCGTCGTCTACAACCACCGACACGGAGCTCGCTCTTGACGCGCTTCAACTGAACGAACCTCGCTTTCTCGAATTGCTCGAAAAGCTCATCGGGGAGTCACGTTTTGTCCAAAACACCGGAGTTGGTACCGCGTTCGTCCCGGAAGAAGACCGAGTGGTCGCTCACGTTTTGAAGTGTTTGGACCCTTTCACGATGGAGAACGGCGGGAAGCTGATCGTGGAGAGGAAGACGTACGTTCCCGGACGAAGCAACGTTATCATTCGATTACCTGGAAAAGGCTCAGAACAGCTGTCGTTTGTCGGGTCGCACTTGGACGTCGTCCCGGCGGATCCGGAGAGTTGGAACGTGGATCCGTTTAAACTGACCATCGAAGGAGATAAGTTATACGGGAGAGGAACGACGGATTGTTTAGGGCACGTGGCGTTGATGACGACGTTGTTTACGCAGTTGAGCGAAATCGACGGGTTCGAGTTGAATACGAGTTTGTCGTGCGTGTTCATCGCCAGCGAGGAGGCCAACGGGCCCGGGATTGGCGTGGATGGGTTAGTGGAGAATGGGGAATTGGATCATTGTAAAAGCGGGCCGGTTGTTTGGGTGGATTGTGCGGATTCGCAGCCGTGCATTGGTACCGCCGGGGCGATTACTTGGGATTTGAAGTGTCAGGGGCACAGGTTTCATTCGGGTTTGCCGCATAAAGGCATCAACGCGATCGAGTTGGCGATGGAAGCGACGACAAAGTTGCAACAGGAGTTTTACACAAAGTTCCCGCCTTGCGATTTAGAGAAAGAGTATAAGTTTATCACGAGTTCGACGATGAAACCGACGCAGATTCGCTGCGCACCGGGCGGATTGAATCAGATTCCTCCAGACGCGACGGTTTCCGGAGACATTCGTTTGACTCCGTTTTACGACGTTGAGGAGGTGAAATCGTTTTTGGAAAAAACGGTGGAAGAGATGAATAAAAAAGTTGACGAGTTACCCACGAGAGGTCCGTGGTCTAAGTTCGTCATCGACGATCCGAAAAATCCAAGTGGCGGCGAGAAAATAGTCGGTAAGTTGTCCATCGAATGGGGCGAACATTTATTGACCGGCATCGCGTGCGATTTAACGTCTCCGGCGTTTACGAAGATGTGCGATTCGATTCAAGAGGTGAAAGGAAAAGCAGAGCCGTATTCATTGACGGGAAGTTTACCTCTGGTACACGATTTGAAATCCGCCGGGTTTGATATTCAACTGATTGGTTTTGGTTTGATGAGCACGTATCACGCCGACGACGAACATTGCCTTTTGTCCGATATGAAAGACGCGGCTTCTATTTTGGCAAAATTAATCAAGAAGTTTCATTGAATATATATATGAGTAGCCCCACGCGCGCGCGCGCGCGTGCGTGTGTGTGTGTGTATAGCTTTAGGTGATTATATTCGTGTATTCAGTACCAGGTATTAATCGTTGTTACATATATTGCGCTACTCTAACAATAAAGGTGGTCGTTTCGGAAGCTCACGAATCTCGGTGTATTCGATCTCACTTATGAAGTGCTCGTGCTCGACTTCTTCGTCGTACTGAGATCGCTCGAGTCGCAAATGTTCATTCTCGTCGCCATCATCATCATCATCATCTTCATCTACGTTGATGACTCGATCCAACTTCGTCACTTTCAAATCCACGTTCCGCTGTTTCAATTTGAACATGCCGGTACCAATCGGCATGGGAACGCCCATGATGATGCACTCGGAAACGCCGTCGATTTGATCCGTGCGGCCCCTCAGAGCCGCCTCAAACAAGTGATCCGTGGTTTTCTCGAACGAGGCGAGCATGAGTACGGACTCTTTCATCTTAGCCATCCCAAATCTGGTGATGCCCAAAACTTCGCCCTTATACGTCATCACGTCCGCTAATAACATCGAATGTCGAGAATCGATGGACATGCCGTGGGCCTTCATCGTATCGTTGATTTCTTTGATCACGCAAGAACGCGCAGCTTCGATACCTAACGACCTTTCGGCTTCCATGATGTGGTTTGTCGTCGTCTCTTCGCCGACGACACCATCGATAGCCATGACGTCGAGAAGGTTCGTGCCTTCGACGATCAAATTGAACGAATCCTTGTCGTCCTTCGAGCTCATGCCGCCTTTGTTAATTACCGCGCGAGTGACGGAAGACAAACCGCGAACTATAACTTTTGGTACGGTCGTTCGCAATGATTGTAAAACGTTGATTATGGCTCTCTTACCAGTAGGATCTTTCGAAGATGCTTTCTCGTCAGGAGGTATCACGTGTATCGCGCGGTTCCCGGCGAGGACGACGTTGTGGTCTTTCAGTTTCAATTTCGGCGCGGCTAATATGGCCTCTCTCGCGGACTCAGCAGTCACGTCCAATTGTAGCGAAGCGATCGCCTTTTCGTCGAGCACGAATTCAAGGTACGCTCCGGACGGACGCAAAACGACCGAAATAGTTTCGCAAATTTCGCCAAGCATCGTTTTCTCCATTCGTCCTTTCACCAACCGTGCCGCTTTCACGTCCTTGTCCGAAATCAACTTAGCTGTAATGATCGGCGTGGAGATATTCTTCGTCGCGTTGATAATCTCTTTGATACGAGGCACACCCAACGTGATGTTCATCGACGCAACGCCGGCAAAATGAAAGGTTTTTAACGTCATTTGTGTCCCGGGTTCGCCGATAGATTGCGCACCGACAGCGCCCACCGCCGTGCCCGGTTCGATGCGTTTCGATTTATACTTTTGCACGCACGCCTTGAGAAACGCATCAACGCGTCTCGTGGAGAGTTTTTGCTCGAGCACTTTTGGCGACGAGATATAGTCTCGGACGGATTGCTTGAAACGGTACGAAATTTTATCTTTGCTGTATTGTAATCCCGCGCGAAGGCGTTCGTCTTCGTCGTCTTCGGGTAAATCCTTCTCGCCAAAACCTCGCTTTTCGAGTATAACGTTCGCATCTTCAGTAGTGAGTATGAGTTTATCTTTACCTTCCAACTTTACAGCGGGTGTGGTCGTCGCGTGTACTCCGTTTTTACCGTTCTTTCTACCATTTTTTGTCGTCGACGGCGTCTGTGTAGGATTCTCTTCGTATGGATGTTTTCGCTGAGGAATCAAACCTTTCGCTCTCAACATGAGGCGTTCCAACTCTACAGGTTCACCTTCTGAACCTTCCATCAACGTTGGTTCCATCCCGTCGTCCCCGTACTCTAACTGGACGATATCTCCGCTGCTGTTTCGAACCGTCCCATCGTAGCCTAAACTCAAATCCTCCAACGCTTTCATCAAGCGTCTGGACATGTAACCGGTTTCGGCGGTTTTCACCGCGGTGTCGACTAAACCTTCTCTCCCAGCCATCGTGTGGAAGAAAAACTCAGTTGGAAGTAAACCAGAGTAGAAAGAGTTCGCGACGAATCCTTTTGCCGCGGGTGTTTTTTCGCCGCGCTTAAAGTGCGGCAAAGAACGTTCGAAAAAGCCATCCGGCGGGCGCGTGCCTCCAACCGCCTGTTGGCCGACACACGCCATCATTTGCGAGATGTTAATTGTAGACCCTTTGGAACCACACAATGCCATGACTAAAGGCGAGTTTAGTTTTGGTAACGCGTCTAAACACGCGTTCCCGGCCGCTTCGCGAACGGCAGACAGCACGCCTAAAACTTCCGCCTCTAAAGTCTGTTCGGCGTTACACCCGGGTTGTAAATCCAACGTACCTTTCTCGAAGCTCGCGATGCGTTCGTCGCACTTGGCGTAGCCAGAATCGACTCGATTTTGTTTCTCTCGTTCTAATTCAGGAGACGGTTTCACGTCGTCTATGCCGATGGAAAACCCGCGAATACCTATCCATCGCGCGGCTAGTTTTGCGAGACGGTTCATGGCGTTTGCGGCCACGTCGGCGCCATAATCGGAGTTCAAGACGTAAAACAGACCCGTCTTGTTTCCACCGCCTAAAGTTGCTTTTCCTAACTGGCCAGAAATAATTTCCGAGTTTTGGATGCAAACATATCCATCGTTCGAGCACATTTGCTGGTTCTTTTTTGTGTACGCCTTTTCGGCGACTTCCAAGTTGACGAAAATCTGATCTCGCATGCGTGGTCGAATCAAAACGGAAAAGATTTGTTTTCCGGTCCACATTTCAATCGGTTTTACAATCGCTGGCGACGGTAAATCGATTGATTCTAACGCATCTGACATGTACGCGGCTAATTGCCCAAATTGCGAGCGGTCAAAGAACACTTCTTTGGAGGTTAATAAGAACGAGGCAGTTAAGAAATCTTGCGTCGCGGCGATTAAAATTTCACCGTTTTTGGGCGTGCACAGATTTTGCGTCACGCCCATGAGACTGATCGCTTCCGCTCTCGCTTCTTCCGTTTGCGGCAAGTGAATGTTCATCTCATCGCCGTCGAAATCGGCGTTGTATGGCGCACAGACGCACTCGTTAAATCGTAACGTGCGCCATGGCATGACTTTCGCTCGGTGTGCCATGATGCTCATCTTGTGCAAAGACGGTTGGCGATTGAAAAGAACGATGTCGCCATCACGCACGTGCCGCTCGACGATGTCTCCCGGTTTTAACTTTTTCGCGACTCGATTTCTATCGCCGTATTTCAAATATTGAGCCGAAAAATGCCCGGACTGCTTAGACTTCACGAAATTCGCACCCGGCCATTTTCCTTCGCCGTTGATTATCAACTGTCTCAACTCGGCGATGTTGTTGTTATTTACCGTTTCTGGGTACGTCAACTGCATCGCGATGTGTTGTGGCAAACCTACCTCGTCGATTCGTAAGTTTGGATCGGGAGATATGACCGTTCTCGCGGTGAAATCAACTCTTTTCCCGGACAAGTTACCGCGAAACCGTCCCTGTTTTCCCTTCAAGCGTTGCACGAAGCCTCTCAACGGTTTCCCGGGACTCTGATATTGACTCGATATCCCGGGTAACTCTGAATTAATGTACATCGCGAACTGAATCTGCAAAAACTCCCAGTTTTCCATCATGTTTGTCACCGCTAATCCTCGTTCCAACCCTTGCCTCAACACGTTATTAATCTCAATAATCTGTACCAATTTCATGGAAATATCATCCTCCGTGCTCCCGGCTTGTCCGTCCAACTCTACGGACGGTCGAATACAGCACGGTGGTACGCTCAAGTGCGTGATGACCATGTTCTCCGGTCTCTGTGCTAAATCTAACAAACTCAAATCCTTTTCAGCGATTCTTTTAAATATTTGCAACACTCGAATCGGGTTCAAATCGTCCTGCGCTCTCGAGATGTGTTGTCTCAACTGATCGTTGTGTTTCATAGCCTCTTCAAACGCTCTCTCTCTTTTCTCCTGTTCGGCTTTGTTGCTCGTATACTTTTCGTGAATAATCTTCAGGTTCTGTCCCGCACGTTTTACCGGCCCGTTCACCGCTTCGCACAGAAAGCACACCTTTGTCCTTTTGCATTTCTCCAACAATTTCTTAAACATCACCCGTCTGTACGCGTGGTCGACGCCTCCAATTTTCTTCTCCCTCGACCGTAACTTCGTCAACATCTCTTCCTGCTCTTCTTCCTTCATTAACAAACACGAGCACTCCTTACACACGCACTGCAAACAATGCACGATGGCTTTAAAATACCCGACGTGAAACACCGGCAACTCCAACTTCAAATACCCGAAGTGGCCGCTGCAATCCATAATCTTCCCTTTACACGTCTGACACTCCGGTTGTGACTTATTCGTTGTCCCTAATCTCGGGTCTAATATTCCTCCTTCTAACGGCATGCGTTCCGTTGGTGTGTACAAAGTCCTTTCCGTGACGTGTAACACGCCCGCTCTCGCGATTTCGCTCCCAGACATTGTCGAAAAAGTGACTTTTTTTATTCGTCTCGGCGCGTTCGCTTTCACGAAAGACTCCTTGGAGGTTTCGATTTTCTTCTCGTCCTCGTGGTTCACGTCGTGGTGGTTACGAGTTCGTTGATGATGCATCGGTGGTGGATTGTTGTTGTTGTTATTCGTATTCGGTTGTAAGATCGGTTTGCATAACACGTTGGTGTCCCCGTGGTTCGTCTTCGAGGGCTCGAGATGACGGCGGACCGGTGGAGGGGGATTTGACCCTTCTCGTATTTGGACCATGTTTACGTAAACGACGAAGCAATCTTCCTCTGGTTTTCTTCTCTCTTACCAAAAACAGTGGTAGTAGTATCTCAACTATCGCGATGCAGAGGATTTTAACCCTATTCCTCTGACTTTGTCGCGATGGATGACTTCGTGAACGCAAAAGCGAAAGCGGAAAGTGAGGAAAAATTTCTTCGATCTTTTTCTCACGAAACAGTTGAAAGAAGAAGAAAAAATCTCTCGCACGAAGAACAACAACGCGACGATGATGATGATGATGATGAGGCTAAAACTGCTTTTATTATTAAAATCTATCCATATCTAAAGCTACGCGTCATAAACGATGATACTATTGAATCCGTTTCCCGAAATCGCCGTCGTGCTCGGGATCGATCAACGTGACGTTGAAACCTCGCAACAACTTGAACACTTCAAACGCTAAATCGAACGAGTGCACTTTTAAGCTCGCGGTGACTCGGTCGAAGTAGTGGTACCGATCGTCTTTGGAGTCGCCTTTAAACGGTTGGAAACCGTATAAGGAGACATTTTCGCAGAGTTGGACGGCGAGCATGACCGTAGTCCAACCGGTCATCGGTTTGTCGTTGTATTTGCTGCCCGGGTTGCGAGCTTCGACGATTTTTTTCAACTCGTGCCAGACGTAGCGAAACGTGTACGTCGTTTCGGGCGTGGTGAGGTAGATTTCTTTGTCTTTGTTGGCGCGCATGAGCGGCAAAAACTGTTCTCGGCGAGCGTCGCGGATGAGAGGTTCGCCGAGGATTAACGCAGCGACGCGGCGGGTTTTGCCCGGAGTGTTTTTACCCGCGAATCCAGATTGGCCAGGTTGTCTTTCTGCTTTACGCCAAGTGTGCGCACCGCGAAGAAGCGCGTCCGAGTTTGGACGATTGACGACGTCGAAGGTTGTTCGAGAACCGACGTGCTTGGAGAAGTCTTTGTTGGTGGCGGACGACTTTCCGGAAACTGGGGCGTAGTTGATGCGAAAGACGGCTTCGTGCTCGTCGATTTCTTTGCCTTTTTGCGCTCGGAGGTGAACGCCTCCGTTGGCAACAACTGCGCAGGTTTTATACGTTTGGTCGTAATCTCGGTGAGGGAGACGAGGAAGGAACTGCGTTTCGAGCTCTAACGCTTGTTTGCGAGCAACGTGGAGCATTTTAAACTCCATCGGTGTCGTGGACATTTCCTTGCCGTCTCGGCCCGTGGACCAGCGAACGCGACACTTATTTGGACTGATTCGAGCGTTTGCGGCTTCCTCGTCCGGAGAAATGTTCGTGTTGTCGTCGGAAGAGAGGAGTTTTCTCAGCCCGCCACTTCCCGCGTTGGAGGCGATTTCTTTCGCGACGGACGCGCCGGATGGTTTTTTCGTCATCGGCTCTCCGTTTCCGTCGTAAATTATCGTTTGCTTTTGCTGCTGCACGGAGACTCCTAAACCGTTATTAGTACTGCCACTACTTCCAACGGTATATAACTGAGAAGGATCCGTGACTAATTTTCCGTACCCGTTTCCTTGAAGATCGCTTCGTTCGACGTTCCCGAGGCCTTCGGATAAATAGCGACACCCGGGATTTATAGCTTTCAAGGAAAGAAACACGCGCATCTTCCTTGGTTTAATCAATTGCTTCAATTTCTTAATTCTCGCTTGCGATGCCGACGATACCGCGCTGATTGCATTCAACGCATCATCATCGTTATCGCTGTACTTACTACTACTCCCCTTTGCGGCGTTTCCCTCCTCTTCTCTAATCGCGTTCTCGTGCTCCTCCTTCTCGCTCCAGGACATGTCTAAATTCTCCAACTTATCCTCCTCTTCCTCTCCTCCAGCTCCTATGGCGTCTTTATTCTCTGCCACGTTGTCGTCGTCTGCACTATCGACTCTTCTTTTACTATTACTACTCCTACTGCCACCCCCTTCGGTCGCTTCAAACGCTTCCCTCTCTTCCTCTTCGTCGTCGCCTTCCATCGCCGGCGCGCGCGCGTGCTCCCGGTCGCCCCGCGACGACGTTTGATGCTCTTCAACCATTTCGTGCGGTTTCACTTCTTCTAATTCAAACAGCGCGTCTACGTCTAAATCGTCCGCTATCGCATCTATTCCTCCTCTTTCGTCGTCCTCGTTATTATGTTTCTCGTCGTGTTGCCACCAGCGGTGGTTTCGTTGGTGTTGGTGTTGCTGCTCTAAAGCTTTTCGTGGCTGCTGTTGCTGATGTATGTTCCCACCCAGTCGAATCGACGGTAACGCGAACAACAGTAACCTGCGTATGTGTAAACGTACGTGCAGAGAGAGAGAGTCAGAGAGTCAGAGAGTCAGAGAGTCAGAGAGAAACGAAGAAACGGATGATAGTAGTATTGATTGGAAAACACAAAATCATATCTCAACGCAAAACGAATTTGCGTACCCGGGCGCGAGAAACACGAGCGCGTAGACGGCTAACCGACTCCAGAGTTTTACGGTCGGGTCGTCCAAGTCTACCACCAAATTCATATCGTCTCCCCGTGAGGATGACCTCGACGATTGTTGGTGCCAATCGCGAGGACGACGGGGGCGGGAGCCGCCCCTCATTCTCGTCGTTTTTCTCGAGAAAGGAGAGAAAGAGAGAAAAGTGAGGAAGCTTAAATATGGATGATGCGGTTATACAAAACGTTCGTTTTTGATTACAACCACAGCACTTAGTTGTTATACTTTTCGCCGACTTTACTACGAGCTAAACAAGACGTTCAAAATTTTCTGGGTGGACGGTATTTCCGCCTCTCTCTACCTCTTTCTCTCTCTTTCTTTCACCCTTCCGTTCGAATACAATCTTGCTGATGTTGCGTTTGAAACTAAATACAGCCTCTCTCTCTCTCTCTCTCTTTTTCTCTCTTTCCTTTTCCTCTCTTTTCTCCATTTTTAATATATATTATTAGCATTAGATTTTGATTGAATTAATACTCAATCTCGTCCAAAGCGTAGTTGTTCGTCGAGACGCCGGCGTAGTTGACCTTCTCGAATCTCACGACCACCGGATATCTAACGCCGGATTGGTCGACCGAAATCACTTTGCCGTAGTCGTTGAACCAGTACGATTCCGGGCGCAAGATTTTCACCTTGGAACCTCTCGGCGGGCCGATTTGCGGCACTTCCGCCTTCTTTTCAGGCGCCGGGGCAGCTTCACCCTGATTTTAAGAAACGAGAAGAGAAAAAAAGGTCAGCGCGATGACTCCAAAGAAACACTATTATATAGGAGGCTCATCATCACAGGCAAAAACAAGGAAAAAGCAGCTCTCAAAAAAAAAAATCGGCTCTTTCTGATACGCCCGGAAATATATCGCCCAAGCAAAAAGAATGAGAATCGAAAAACGCGGCGCGTTTACGTCTCGCGAGCGAAAAAATCATCCGTACCTCCGCTCTAACTTTCAAAGACGCTCTCTTGGACGTTTGTTTTCTGTTAATGGTGGTGTTCCTGTATGTTGAAAAGGGGAGAGAAGGTGGGTGTGAGTTTTTCGGGCCGATTTTTTTTATATTTTTTCCTTCAATTTGCACCGGAAACCAACAAATCAACCTCTCTTTTGGTACTAAAAGATCCACTCTCTGAGACAAAAAAAAGGAAAGGAAATCAAATCGCGCTTATACTAATTACAATTCCAACACGAAAGAAACGATCGGATGCGAAATAGGTGAAACGTATTTACCTGGCGGAAACCGCGAACGATTGTGCGTGCAAGGCAAACATTCTTATTTGTGGTTAAGCGTGCAATATATGACGTTCTTACGAAGTGGAAAGGAAAACAGAGAAATCGTGATTGGTTCCGCTTAAAGGAAAAACAAGAAAGAGAGGAAGATTCAGAAAATTCGAAACCCTAAATACTAATTTCTGGCTTCTGTCTCGCCGGGAAAAAAGAACAACACAACTACTACTTACTACTCGGTGTACACTCACTAACTACTTCGCGCGAGGCGGCGGCGCGACAAACTCCATCTGTATGTGTAAAGGGAAGATGACTGCTGTGCCAACAACAACGACGAAAGATGGCGACGTATATGACGAGATGAAAAAAAAATGTATGGTTCCATTCCCGCACTTGAAAGATATCCACACGTACGAACCGACGACGTTCCTCTATAATCCAGGAGAGTCGCATCCGCAAAAGATAAAAAAGCAAGATTGGATACGCGTCTTTCGGATGGCGTTGCCAGAGTTTACGAAAAGAGCAAAGATGGACGATAAAGTGGAGGATGCAGAACTGAAATCGGAAGTCTTTCGAGAACAATTTGAGAAGTATTTAAACGATTTGAACGAGAACGAAGACGAGAAGATGAACGTGATTCACATGTGTCGTTTCAGAGACGAGTGTTTACGACGGCTTGGATTTTACGACTGTTTTAGAACGGTGAAGCGAGAGGAGAATATGAAAGCGTTGGAGGCGTTGCCGAGAGTTTTAGAGCGCTTGAAGGAGGAAAACGCGGGGATATTAGAGTTGGTGAAAGGCGTGTTTGCGGGGAACATTTTCGATTTAGGCGCCGCGGCGAGTCAGGCTTTGTTTACCGACGGGGATAAAGGAGGAGAAGACGACATCGCGAAATCGTTCTTCGAGACGCGAGATACGAAAACGGACGTGTTCGTGGTGAATAACTTCGACGCGTTGAAGGAAAGATGGAATGATTTAACACGAGTGCACGAGAAGTGTTGCATTTTCGTCGACAACGCCGGCGCGGATGTTATTTTAGGCGTCTTGCCGCTCGCGAGAGAGATGTTGAAAAGAGGCACGAAAGTTGTCTTATGCGCGAACGACGTGCCGTCGATTAACGACATTACGATTAAAGAACTCGAAGAACTCGTGTTTCCGACTTTACTACGCATGAATGACAAAGATAACGTGTTTAAAAAAGCGATCGAATCAAGGCAGCTCTCCTGCATCGGCTCCGGTTCCGATTTGCCGGTGATAGACTTGCGCGAAATCAGCGAACCGTGCGCGAATGAGTGCATCGATTGCGACTTGGTCGTTCTCATAGGTATGGGTCGCGGTATCGAAACGAATTTAAGAGCCGAATTCAGTATAGATCGCATTAATTTAGGCATGGTCAAGCACGAAGAAGTCGCCCAGTTGCTCAACGGTCCGCTCTACTCGTGCGTCTGCGCTTTCAACGTGGGCGCAAACACAGTGTAGTATCTCATATATATAAGTAGTGGTAGCAGTAGTAGTAGTGATATCATAATAGTAACAGCGTTTTGTATTTACTCGTAATCTTCTCCGGTGAAAAACTCCTTGATGTTTTGAAACACCCCTTTCCTCGGTTGCTCCAAATCGATGAGAAAATCTTGCTTCCCGACGATTCTCCTCGCGGCGTTTTCGTACGCGATCCCTGCCAAAGTCAACTTCTTCTTTAACACCAGCGGCTCCCCACGATTCGTACTCACGATCACCTCCGTATCCTCCGGAATCGCGCCTAATAAAGGCACCCCCAACATCTCTTGTACGTCCTTCACGCTCATCATGTCGTTATTTTTAATCATGTCCGCTCTCACGCGATTCACCAACAACCTCACGTCCAAAATCCCATTCGCCTCCAACAACCCAGCCACTCTATCCGCGTCCCTAATGGCGGTAATCTCCGGCGTGGTCACCACGATTGCCTCCTCCGCGTTCGAAATGGCATTGATAAAACCCAAATCGATCCCCGCCGGGCAATCGATGAAAATAAAATCAAAATCCGACTTCTTCAACAAATCCAAAACCGTATTCATGTTATCTCTGGTCACGTTATATCTTTGCCTGTTCTTAGAAATCGGCAGTAAAGCTAAATTTCTCCACCTCTTATCTCGAATCAACGCTTGCTCTAATCGACACTCGCCTTCCAACACTTCCATCGCGGTATACACCACTCGGTTTTCCAATCCGAGCAATAAATCCAAATTTCTTAAACCAATATCAGCGTCCACAAGGGCGACGGAATACCCGAGACGCGCCATGGACATGCCGAGATTCGCGGAACTCGTCGTCTTCCCGACACCGCCTTTTCCGGAAGTCACGACGACCGTTCTCGTCGCGCCGGTCGTTTTTCGTTTGGAGGATGATTCTCCATTCTCCGATGATCCTTCCGCTCTAGTTGTTACTTTTCTCGTTGGTGTTGTTGTTAGTCTTTTTAAAAAAACCGATGATGAAAATGATCGTCCGTTATTCTTCCTCGACGAGGAAGAAGAGGACAAAACATACGACGAGACTCGGTGTTGCTGCGCGATCATTTTCTTAAATGTCTTCAATTATCCACGAGAGATCGTTTTCGAGAGAAAGGAAGAGTGTGTGTATATTGTGGCGTATGATGATTTCAAAATCCGATGATCAGGATCGAGTTAAAAAGAGGAAAAAACAGAAGAAATTTTTTGTCTGCTCCGTGCTTTAATTAAAATGAGTTTTAGAAGAAGAACGAATAGAATAACACAATACAGAAGCTAAATAAATGTGCTATTATTACACGCGTCGATAGTGCAACCCGGGCGGGTGATTAAACTTACACGTCTCGCCGTATTTACACTTGCCGGTTTTTACGTAAAACTCGCAGTCGAGGGCGTTTGGACGCACCGGGAAGTTTTGCGGCGGGAGGTCCCAATCGTCGTTGTCGTTCTCGTTGTTGTTTTCGGTACCGTTGGTGTTGTTGTTGTTGTTGTTGTTGTTGTTGTTGTTGTTTGATGACGATTTCGATTCCTTCTTCGTCATCTTTTGGTCGTTGGCGAGCTTTTTCAAGTCTTTCCAGGATTCGTTACCTTCTTGGAGTTGCTCTTCATCGCCGAAATATTTGAGGAAGATTTGGTCGTTGACGATGGGGGTGGATTTTCGCGCAAACTCGTGGACGGCTAAGAGGAGGTTGGGAAATCGAGACGCGAAGTAGGCGTAGAACGCGTCTGGGGGCTCGCCGAGGATGCGCTGGATGCGCGGAGGCAGTTCGCGGAAGTGCGCAGATTTGTTGCGGATGACTCGAAGTAAGTCGCGCAAGGAACGACCGTCGTATTTGCGGTACTTTTCGAGATTTTCGAGCATAGCCGGATCGATTTTCGTGCGCCAATCGGTGTTGGAGATGGCGAATTTAGAAGCTCTTTCCAAAGTTTTGAGAAGGATGCGCTCTCCTGGTTCGCGGTCTTCGAGTTCCATGCGGTCGCTAACGTCGCATAGGAACTGCGTGCGCTTTTCTCGCGACCACCACGCGGGGTGTCTGAGAACCTCTCTCGCGGACGGCCGGTCTTCCGGGTTTGCTTCTAAACATTTTCTCACCAAATCCTTCGCTTCTGGCAGATGGTTCAACGCGGATACGTTGTAATCGCCTCGCAACACGCGCGAATCCCGCTCGAACTTTTCACCAAACGGGTGTTTGCCTTTCGTAAGAACGAAATGGACGACGCAACCGAGCGCAAAGATATCCACGGCGCGCGATTGACGGCCGTTGGTAAGACGTTCGGGCGCTTGCCAGCCGGCGGTACCGTCACCGCCACCGCCACCACCACCGGCACTTCCACCGTTGTTATTGTTCAGTATCGCGCTCGTTTCAAAACTCGTGCCGTCGATCAAGTTCACTTTTTTCGCGACGCCCATATCGGCAAGTTTACCGCGTCCTTTCTCGGTGATGAGAATATTCGAAGGTTTTAAATCGCGATGGACGATACCTTGAGAGTGCAGTTGTTTTAAGCCAGCAGCGACGTCGCGAAGAATTCGAACGCCATCGCTGGTTGGAAAGCCAGACGTGTCCAAGAGAGGCGCAGAGTCGCTCGTTCTTGTCGTTTCCGTCGCGCGCGCTTGTAACGTCGTTTCGCACCGCTCCAACGCAACGTACACGAAATCTTTATCTTCTTCCATGGCAAAACATCGCAAAATGTTCGGGTGCTCATCGCTCGCGATCAACGCGGCGAGCTCTTTCCGAGCGAGTTCGTGGAACTGCGCCAACAAACGCTTCACCGCGACCGATCGACCGTCGAGTTCACCGTCAAACACCACCGTCCCGCAGGAACCGTAACCGAGAACCGTCGGTTTCACGATTAAGCGTCCAACTTTCATGGCACTTCTAGACGACTCTCCATCTTCTGGGAAACCGATTATGCTCCTCGTTTCGTTTGCGTTTTGCGCGTATTCGAGCATCTCTTTTTCGCGTTGTTCTTTCATCTTTCGCTTCATCTTCTTTCTTTGCGAAGGAGTGAGCGCAGTTTGTTGTTGTTCTTGTTGTTCGCCGCCATTCGTATTAGCGTCATCGGCTGATTCGCTGCTCTTCGCTACTTTCTGTCTTTGAAGGAGAAATTTCAACAAAACAGTTCCACTCGCCGTGACGACAAGCGTACCCGTCATCGCGAAGAAAGAAAACTGCCCAAAAGTAACCTTTGAACCGAATGAGGAATCATTCTCCTCGTCCTTCACCTTTCCGCCGGGTAATAAGCTTTGTTCGATCTTGCCTTTTTCCGCTTGCATTTCGACGATGCTCTTCAGCTCCATCGGCATGCACGCCCAATCGTCTTCGGTTGGATTGTCGCCGACGACGAAGCTCGTCAAAGCGCTCGATTCCCCGTATTTCGGCACGACTAGAGCGCCACTACTCCCATCGGCGACGGGATCACCTACTTCACCACCTTTTGGTAACGCAAAGTAACCACCCGCGTGTGCTCCTATGGTTACCTCGTTACTGTCGTTGTTTTTGTTGGCGCTACCTTCGTCGCTTTTTCCGCTATCACTAGTTGTTCCTAATATATTCTCGCCTCTTTCGTTGATCACTGAGAGCGGCATCGAAGACGTTCGCGTCGTCCAAACGATATTTCCAGATTCATCCACTCGAGTCAACGCGTTATTCGCCCCAGTTCGTAACTTATCACCACTCGAAGTGTCGCTGCCACCTAGATATCCCACTCCTTCTCCTCCTCCTCCTCCAACCGGGCGTAAGTCCCCGTGTGTAACGTTCCATCTCACCTTGCCCGTCACCGCATCGATAGATTTCACCGCATAGTCCGTTCTCCCGAGCAACACAATCGTCCTCCCACCGTTCTCTCCGTCCTCTCCGTCCTCGTTCCCTCTCACCGATGATTCATCCTCAAAATCGTCTGTCTCTGGATCAAACGTCCTCACAATCTCCCCGCTCTCCGCATCCACCGCGAAAACAGTCGTCTTCCTCGTCCCGACAATCACCGCTCCATCGTTCGTCACCGACGGACTCGCTTCGACTAAATCTCTCGTGGTCACCGGAAGGCGAGAAATAGAAAATTTCCTCCCGCCGCTAAAAATATCCGCCGCCGAGGACGACCCCCGAGCACCGCGCCGGGCGACGTACAACGATCCATCCAGACCCGGGAACACGCTGCTACTCGAAGAACTCCCTTCGATACCCCCGCCTTCACCGTCACCGCTCTCCTCCTCTCCGCCTTCTCCGCTCGCTTTCGCGCTCGACGACGACGAGGAAGAAGACGCGTGCACTAACGCGCTCCCGGTTTCGAACGACCACAAAAACTGCCCCGTCTTTGAATCCATCGCGGATACCGAACCGTCCAGCGTGGCCACGAACAGCCTCTCTTTATTATTATTAGTATTCGTCGACGAAGAAGAAGCATCTCGAGAGGAGGAGGAGATTTCTGTCCCTTCTCCTCGTGAATCTTCTCCGTTGTTGTTGTTCGTCGCGCTGCTGCTCTCGTTCGCGACGACGACATCGACGACGCCGAGAAGAAGAAGGAAGAAACAACAGAAGAGAAGAGAGAGCATCGACAATCGTGTTCTTCTTCCTCTTCCTTCTTCTCGTCCTCGTCGTCGTAATACCCGATGAGGTGCCTTCACATCATCATCATCATCGCGAGAACGGGTCGTCGTCGCTTGCATTCGTCTCTCTCTCTCTCTCAAGAACACGAACAAGAAAACATCTCTCTCTCTCTTTTCAAGATGATAAAAACAAGTCTCGATTAAAGAGCCGCTTCTCGCAAGAGTTTATTTTATAAACGCGTGTGTGAATAAATGAAGCAAATTAGAATTGAATTGTGGGTTGATGGTGAAAACAGGCAATTACTACTACTAAATAGATTCGGAGTGCTCAAAAGCGCGCAAAATCTCACTCAAACGTTTCAAAGCGCCGGCGAGCATTTTGAACTCTTTTCCTCTTCGTCTCGTTCTCAAAACACTCCGATTTTGTTCTAATTTCGAGGAGGAGGAGTTTGAGAAGGCGACTCTTTCGCCGAGCACGTGCGAACATCTTCGCAACCGTTCCTCTCGGTCGCCGCGGCGGAGCGCGGCGAGGACTCGAGCGCCTCGTCGGGCGAGCGAGAGGAGGGCGGCGGAACCGAGCAAAGCGGATTCCGCGTCGAAACTGTTTTCGATGCTCTCGATGAGCACGTCGAGAGATTTCGTTTTCGCGCAGAAGTGCGCTTTGGCGACGTCGCCGGCGAAGGAGAGGTTGTGGAAGAGAAGGAGGAGTTTGCGTTTGGTGAGGAGGAAGGAGGAGGGCGTTGCTTCATCTTCGTCTCTTTCGACGTCGTCGGCGTCGTCGACTTCATTCTCGTCGTGAACGGATTCGTCGAAGATATTGTCCGCGTGTTCGTAACAGTCCACGAGTAGGCCGATTATGTTGATTTTACACGAACGCAAGAGGAGTTTCGCGCCGTCCTCGTCGGATCCGGAGAGGACGCACAGCGCGTCGATGGCCGCGTCGCACTCGATTTTCAAATCGACCCGCGAACGGTTCTTCGTACTCGCTGTTCCCGATATGGAGAAACGAGCAATCATTTCGCAACACTTTTCGATGAACACGGAGCGAGATAATTGCGCTCGAGTCAGCGAGAACGTGGAAAGCGAGGAGAGAAGCTTCACGCCGCGCGCCATTGTAATCGAAGGAATGAACTTTTCTTCGGCAAAACTCAACGGGTCGCGAAGTCGGGTCGTTTTCTCCTTTTCGCGAAAGAGAAAAGAAACGAGGCGGTTGAATAAGGACGTTTCGCCGCTGTTCTTCGATGCAGTACATATGCATCGCTTAAACTCGTCCGACTCGAGGATGAAATTGGTTACCGCGGCGAGATAGGCGTCGCGAAGTTCAATTTTGACGCGATTCGAGAGCGTCAGCGCGGAGTCGGTGGATCGACCAGGAGTAAAAAGAAGCGAGAAGAGCTTCTCAAAGACCATAACGCCGTTGTATTTCAGCAACGTTGCGTTTTTTACCATCGCAGCTGCTTCTCGATTTTTTATCGACGACCCGTGCTCTTCTTCTGATGCTTCTTCTCCTTCGTTGTCGTTTTCTTCATCAAACGTTGCAGCCGAGAAGCTCGCGTGCTGCAAAACGCGCAAGCATAACGCGATGCCGCCTGCGTCGATATTTTCGCTCAGCACTCTCTTCAAGACGAGTTCGAGAGAACCAGAACGAATCATTTCAAACTTTGCGCTCGCGCAGTGGGCGAGTACGTTTTGAAACGCAGACGCGACGGTTACATACAAATCATTCTCTTTCGCATAGTCAACGTCGATACCTCCACGAGTAATGCGCAGTGTAAAGGCTCTCGAAAGAACGCGAGATAAACGAGCACCGATCGGTAGATACGCGCCTTCGTTCGAAGCATTTGCTGCAGTCGATTCGTTACCATCGTTTTCAATGTCGATGAGCGGCGGTGTATTCGGTGGCATTTCAACGGCACCGTCGTCTTCATCATCCTCGGGATCAAACGTCAACGCATCTCTGCTCGCTCGTTCGCAACTAAACATCGTCGCAATCAACGCAAAAAGACCTTGCGACGACGATGAAACGGTAGACGTAGTCACGAGCGACATTTCGAGCAACGCACAAGTTACCTCGCACAACTCTCCTCGCGCGTTCTCCTCTCCCAGATTATTTGTCTTCACGCCGTCATCAGCCGCCGCCGACAAACTGTTGTTGTACTCTCCATCGAGCATGGCAGCAATGGCTAACGCTGCCGACGACGCTGCCCTGAGCTCGCCAGCAGAAAGTTTCGCGCGCGCGCCTCTCGACTGTGCAGATTTCAAAACATCAAACAACGCGTAGAAAAGAGGACTGTTCGGTCGCGCTTTCAACGCGTAATCGCTATCGTAATCGTCCGCGTTCAAACGCTCACCGACGATGAATAAACCGAGTAATTTTGACACGTTTGCAGACGCTGCACATCTGTGCATATGCACCTCACCTTCCGTCGCGGCTTTCTTCTTCCTCGGCCGAAGCCAATTCTTCAAGCACATGTTGAATTCTGAAAACGACTCCTTCGCGGTGACGACGTCGACGCGCGCGCACGCAACCATGGCGCTCGAAACGCCTCTCGCGACGAGGTCATCCGTGCCTACGGGTTCCTCGAGGATTCGAGCGAACGTAATCCAAAGTTTGCGTCGCGAGAGTAAAGAAATAATCGAGACGCGACCGCCATTGTGATTAGAACCTGGATCTAAGCTAGGCACCTCGGCGTCGAACAGCGACGTTTCATCTTTCGCCACGCTCGATAGAATCTGCGCGACGCACACGGCGGCGCGATAACGGGCTATAGATGCGTTACTCTTATCTATGACAAGCAAGCTCGCGCAATCGAACCAGGTTGATGCGAATACAATTTCTCGGACGCGCTGACACGAAGCGATGGCTTTGGCTGCATTTTGACTGTCGTCGAGAAACGCCGCCGATAACATGGCGACCAGATCAAAAATCAGAGCTGCGCATCGTGGCGATTTTGAGGATGCTACTGGATCCGCCGAACTCGTTCGCGCGACGAGACTGAGCAAGATGTTTGAAGTGTTTTCAAAGTTCGCGTCAAATTTTTCCGCCCATATTGAAGGCGAGGACGCGTTCTCACACACCTCGATGACTGCGAGAAGTGAGGATTCCAACAACGATTCTCCACCGCACGCGTCGTCGAAAGCACTACTCGATCGAGATTTATCGAAGTGAGTCACAATACTCGTCGCCGTGCGTTCAACGACGCGCAACAATTCTGGAAGACACGACTCGCAAAGCGCATCGGTGTGTAGCATCTTTCGTTTACTCGTTCGTTTCGTCATCGCTGCCAACGCATAGATGAAATCGCAGCATGCGACCAACGAGCCGTATTCGACGCTTCTCTTTGGGTTTTTTAAGGCGTCCGATAAGGTCATCGCAAACTCGTCGGACTTTGCAAACACGTCTACAGTATTTAGAGATGCGTTCGATGAAACGCGCAGAAGCGCTTCTAAACAATCGCAAACATCTCTCAAAACTTCTTGAAACGTTAATCTTCGAACACCGCTGGCGTCGCCGCTTCTCTCGAGCTCTCTTTCGATCGCTATGGGATGCTTCAACCAGACCGGACGCGAATCCTCGACAGCAGTATTTTTACTGACGATGTTTGGATCCACGTTCTCGCCCATTTCGTTGTGGTCGTATGCACGAGACTTTTTCGTATCCAGAAGTCCTCGGCGACACGCGTGCGCGCCTACTTTTGCAACGGCGTACGCTAAAAATCGAATCGCGTGCTCTTTCTCCTCTACATCTGCTCCCGAAATAGAACTGTTACTCAAACATCCACACAAAAGCCTCAACATGCGCGACCAGAGCGCGGTGTCTTTCACTGTTTTCGGTTTGACCAGTAAAAATCGCTCCCAAATGCCAGCTATGCTTTGTCGAGTACTCGCGAGTGATTTGAGCAAACAATCGCCTCCGCCGAGCGCTCGCATGATAAACATGGCGTCCAGCAAACAGTGCGCGTCTTCGTGCGAATCCGATTGGTCGAGTCTTTCCACGCAGCTCTCGATTAACGCGTCGTTGACGCGCAAAATAGCGCCTTCCTCTTCCTCGTCGGCGTCTTCGTAGATGTCATCTATGGTGTTGAACTTCTTCTTTGATTTTCCAACAACAACGCTGAAGCCTTTCGCGAATCTGGCGAGTTTCTCAGACGTAATGAAACACAAGGCGTTCGCGCCAGAGTCGCCGACTGACCTCGCCCCAGAGACGTTCCACGCGCGTAAATATCCTTTCAAACGAACGAGTGAAGACGGATGCGCGCCATTCGTGTTCGCATCTATACTAGCGAGCTCCAAAACATCGCACTCGAGAAAACATCGTTCAAAGAGTTCACACGTTTCGCCGCATAACGACGGATATCTCGCCACAGCGATGAACGCTTCCGCAATGGCGTGCGCAATCGGCAACGCGTGCACGGAATGATAATAATACATTTTTTCATCTCCATCAAGCATAACATCCTCACCATCTCGCCCCGCGTGATGTTGGCCTCCTTGAGAGAAGATGACTTCCCGCCGACGGGTGGACTCGGCGTAATCGAAACGTACGTCGTCGTCGTCGTAGATCTCTATCGCGATGGCGCTAAGACCACGACCATCGCTTCTATTCTCGTACAACTCAGACTTCAACCCCAACGCCACGTCTGCTAAGAACAGCAACGCCTCTCGCTTTAAAGAAACCACCGAACGGTCCAAGTTTAAGAAATCTTCCTCTCCTACATCATCGCCTGCCGCGCTATTACTATTATTATTCGAAGACGATACTAAAATATCACACGCCGATCTCACAATTCCACTCTCTGGATTTGCCAGCGCGAACGCTTGCACGCCCCAATCGTTCAAAATGTTCTCCCTTAAAGCTCTCAAAACGCCCACTAAAACGTCCACGTTTGTCGTAGTCTTCAGAGTCCGTTCGTACTGCGTCAAGTGTTTCCGTAAAATGTCGTACTCGTTCTTCTTTTCCTCGTTGGCGTCGATACGCCGTCGTCTTACTCGTCTTCGTGACACCAGCTTCCTCCCAAACAACCCGTCCGAGCTCACGCACTTCACCATCCTCGGAACTTCCGGAATTCTGTTCACAGTCACCGTCTGCTTGCTCCTCGTCGACGTTCTCAACTCCTCGTTCTCGTATCTTTGCAACCGTCTCCGAATCTCCTCCTCTTTCGCGTTGAAACTTTCCCTCGAACTCGCCGCCGCCGCCGCGGCTTCGCGCCGCGACGACGACGACGGATCCTCGTCTTCATCCTCGCCGCCACTAAAATCATCATTCCCAAGCGATTGCATAACCATCGCTCTCCGTTTTGCTTTAAAATATGCATCAATCTCCTCGCTCATCCATTCTTTCCCTTCGATGAGTTTGCAATCCGCCGCTATCCTTCGCAACGTCGCTTCCCCTTTGATCTTTCTCATGGTTCTTTGGAAAATTTTCAACTCTCTTTTCGTCGATTTTCGAACGACTGTCGTTAAAATCGCCACCACTGGACTCCTTTTAAAACTACTCTTACTCTTCTTGTCGTCCTCGTCAAAACCATCTTCAGCCTCTCCACCTTCACCGCTAAATTGTTTTCCTTCTTCAGAATCTTCGAGAAGAAGCGCGTGATTCGTAATCAGAATCTCCAGTAACGATTCGTTCGCAGTCACTTCTAACAAAGGAACCAAATTGAATTTCACTTTAAAATGTAACGACTGCAACGCGCGAAAACGAATGGACGGAAGGTCGTGCGTCAATTTTGTGGTCGTTCGGGAAATGAACGACGATGATTCTTCTTCATCTGGTGTGTCTTCGTCGCGTTGTTGTTCTCGAGGAGGAGGAAAAGCTTCCAAAGCTTCGAACACCATCTCTGAGAGATGATGTCTGCGCTTGGAAAAAAGTGATGAAAAATTTGAAAAATTGAGACAAAAACTCAATAATCAACTTCTAATAGACAACAACACTCCTTCTATCTCCGCTATTATACTAAACGAAGAACGCTTCTCTAAACGGCACGCTGGCGACGATTATGGGCACCAGAAACCCAACGATAAATCTAAAAAGTACCCTCCTCAAAGTGGACTGTAAAATCTCCCGACCGAGTCGATCGGCGGATTCGTTCGCGAGGAAAACGATAGCGACATACGTAGTCCACAGAGCGAGAAACGAGGTCTCGTCGCCTCGTAAATATCGGACGAATTTGCGACCGAGGTACCCTCCGCCGACGCCGAGAGTTAACGCTATGGAGGAAAGCGGGGAGACGGTGGAGTTTGTGCCGGAGAGGAGACCGAATTTGACGACTATTTTGGAACAGTATAAACTCGCGACCGAGGTGATGGCGGCTTTGGCGAACGTTTTGGAGACGCACCACAGTTTTTCCAAGCGGTTGATAAACGTGGCGAAAAAAAACGCCAGGTTCGAAGGAATCAACGAGAACGAAGACGACGACGACAACGACGACGAGTAACAAATCTCGCTCTCGTTCAACCACGCATCTCGAATGACGTTCCACCCGAAATAAACGAGCGCTCCGCAAACGACGACCAATCCCGTCCTCAACGCGTCCGCCACGTCCTCCCTAAACACCTTCTCCCTGTTCAGTTTCATCTTAAACTCCAAACTCTCCCTCTTCATATCGTTCGTCGTTTTCATCGTCTCGTTCGATTCTTTCTTCAAATCCAAACCTGCTAATTTCGCTTCCAACTGTTTTCGCTCCACCGATAACCGCGCCTCGCGCAACGCGTTGCTCTTCTCTTTGCTCAAAACGTCTCTCATTTTTACCGAAAGCTCCAGGATACGCAACTCGTCTTCGGTCATGTTTTGTATGCTTTCCACTGAGAGTGTTTTCGTCGTCGTTTTCTCTTCTTCTATTTCTTCTTCTTCTTCTTCTTCTTTTTCTTCTCGTTCTGATAAAACCGGCAGCTTCGCCTCTACAACTCCTCCTCCTCCTCCTCCTCCTCGAAAAACGTGTTCAAAAACAGCCAGAGCGAACACGCACATCACGCACAAAAACAGAACACCCGCTACTTTCAAAATCCATTTCGTGTTATCATCCTTCTCGAAGAACAGCGAGGAGAGATACCGACCGGCGTCGGTGCGTTTCAGAAAGACATCCATTCCTCCATTTCCTTTTTGGTCGTTTTGTTTTTGAAGATTCAAGCGCTCGCGAGCGGCTTGGAAACCTCTCGGAGAAGAAGAAGAAACAGAAGAAGACGACGGCATGTTCTCTCTCTTCTTTTAATAAAACCTTTTCCTTCTCTCTCTCTCTCTCTCTCTCTCTCTCTCTCTCTCTTTCTGAACAACGTGTTCTTCCTCTTCTCGTTCTGACGAGATTTTCTTCCCCAAAGAAGAGAAAGAGAGAAGAAAAAATGAGAAAACCGTTTAGGGTGTCCGACCCTAAGTCCACGTCACACCATTTCTATCCATTAATCTTTCACTTCTCTTTACTCTTTGACGCGCGCGCGCTGATACTCTCTCTCTCTTGTATCATCATCAAGCGATTGAACAACAACTCCTTCTTCAGGACGACCTTCTTTTAATCACCACCGTTTTATAAAATGTTTTCTATCACCAGTAGTTCTTCTGCGATTTTAATAAATCACTCTTTGTCCTCGAGTGCGAGATTACGAAGAAGCGCGAAAGCGTCGTCGTCGACATCAACGACGGCAACGACGACCCAAGCGATGACCCAACAAAAAGACAACACCACCATCGAATACCAACGCACGAAAGCGAAAGAAATGGTAAAATACTTCAAAGAGCAACAATATCAACAACTCGTGGAAGACTCGACCGTGTTCGGGTTCACCAAGAAGAACGAAATCAACAACGGAAGATGGACCATGTTTGGCTTGCTCGTCGGGATGATGACGGAATACGCCACCGGGGTGGATTTTATCGACCAGATTAAACTCTTGGTGAACGTGCTAGGCATCGCAGATTTGGATTAAGAATACTCTCTGTTTACGAGTATTACGTCGCGTTCTTCTTGTCGTTCTTCTTGGTTCAGTGGTGGTAATGGTGTTTCGATGACGAATCCGTCGTCCGCGCGCAGACGAGAAGAGCGAAAGCTTTGAGACGACGAAGACGACGCGAGAAGAGGAAGCGCAAAACGCAATCACATAGCAGCAAAGTAATAATTCACATCAAACAAACAAACAACATTTCGCGTATTATGATATGAACCTTTCGGAACCTGTACCCTCTGAATACTTTCTTTCGCTTTCCATGCTCGTCTCGTCGTTCGAACGCACAACTCTTTCTCTCTAAAGCGGGGAAAAGTGGATGCAACGCTCCCATTTGCTTCAGTACACCACAATTCACATTTTCTACGCACACAAAACCCTTTCCTCTCGCTTTTCGAAGACGACGCATCATGTGGATGCCACGTGAGTGCGAAGGCGAGCGAGGACATTTCGACGCAGGAGAGAGGGAGTTATGGCGTCGATGGGACCATCGAAAACGCATCCGAGCGCAATTTCGAACCGAACGATTTTTCGTGAAAATTAGTCTGTTGCTCGTCGGCGTTCTGTGCGCGGTTTCATTCGATGATGCGCCCGTTGCTCAAACCATCGACTCCGTTTCCTCCTCCTCCTCCTTGTTGTCTTTTTCCAAAGGAGGGCGGGTTTTGCTCGGAAAAAAGGAGGAGGAAAACGAACACGATGTGTTGGTGTTGCCGTCAAAAGAAGAAGAAGAAAAAGAAAAAGAAGCGAATTTTTACTGCACTTCACTCGCCATCGAGCGGAGCGCGGACAAGTGCACGCACGTGCAAAAATACGAATGCAACGCGGACACGGAGTCGATGATTGCGAATTATCTGTATTTTCATCACTGCACGATGAAAGAGTACCAGACTTTGTCCGTATTTACGTTAATCGGGGTCGTGATCCTTTCCTTTTACGTTTTAGGAGACACGGCGGAGGAATTTTTCTGCCCGGTGGTTCGCAGAGTCGCCAAGGTTTTGCAGTTGTCGCCGAATACCGCCGGGGTGACTTTGCTGGCGTTAGGAAACGGAGCGCCGGATGTGTTTGCGTCTTTGGCGGCGTTTTCGAGCGGAGATGGAGGGAGTGGGGAGATTGGTGCTGGGATGATTGGCGCAATCGTGAGCGCGGGGATGTTTGTGAGCGGCGGGGTGGTTGGCGCCGTGGCGGTGGTTGCCGCGCCGTTTGAAGTACCGCGAGGCGCGTTTTTAAGAGACGCGTGGTTTTATTTCTTCGGCGCGGTTTTGGTGTGTTACGTAGTTACGAGTGGAGAGGTTTACCCGAGACACGCGATTGGGTTTATTTTGTATTATTTAGCGTTTGTGTGTTTGGTGATTGTGTCGGACGTGAGAGAGAGAAGGAAAAGACTGACTCGAGACGGAGGAGGAGAGTCGATGAGCGACGTGGTAGGGAGTAGTCATAGCGGTTTGGAGGAGCAGGAACAAAATTTAGTAGGGTTGGATGGGGAGAAGGGTGTGGTCGATTGGATGGATGAACCGCCGGCGCACGAAGTGCTCGGAGAAAACATCGTCAGATGGTGTCAAGCGCACGGGAGAACAAAGTACGGTTCGTTTAAAGCGCTCGTGCACGCGCCGTTAGACGTATGCAGACGAATGACGATTCCGTCCGCGGAACCAGACCGTTGGAATAGATTTTACGCGTTGTCTTCTGTCGCGCTCGGGCCTTTGTTGTTGCTGCATCAGGTCAAAGACGTCGTGGGCGCGCAGACGTTGATTGGGAACGATTTCGTTGGTTTTTTACCGCTTTGGATGTGCGTTTTGATACCGTCGACGTTGGTCGGATGCGCGGTTTTTGTCGCATCCAATCACTCGCACCAACCTGAATACTGGCCGTTAGCACTCGCGTTGGCTTTTGGGACGTCCATCGTTTGGATTTCCTTAGCGGCGACGGAGTTGCTGGAGTGTTTGACCGTACTCGGACACATTTCTGGGATATCGCCGGCTGTTTTAGGGGTGACTGTTTTAGCGTGGGGGAACTCCGTCGGTGATTTAGTCGCCGACGTTGTCATAGCAAAAAGTGGCCAACCAACTATGGCGGTCGCGGCGTGTTATTCGGGTCCAATGTTCAACATGTGCGTCGGTTTGGGTTTGGCGTTTGCGTTTCAAGCCATCGAACTTTCCCCTGCACCGTTGACGCTACTGACGCACGCAAACATACCGATTAGTTTCATGTTTTTATTCGCAAGTTTGCTTTTAAGCTTGACGTATGTTCCAGCGAAACGGTTCCGGGTGACTAAACCTTTCGGCGTGACGTTGATTTTGTTATACGCGTTGTCGAATATGATTATGATTGGCATCGAAGTTGGCAACAATTTATAGTTTGATGTAGCGATCTATTTTTTATTATGCGATGTAGCTATCTTAGGTACCTAGGTACTTAGTTTCTAGCCTATTTATGATATAATCCAATCTGATCTAATCTACCGTTTGTATGCGTTCTAACGATGTCGCGCCGCCGGCTAATATGCGCGTAGATCGGTCGACGCGCAATCCCGTGACGCTCACCAATTTTGCGTTATTTCTCACGTCAATTTCCACGGTCGTTTCCACGCTAGCCGCGCGTTGTTGTCCTGTGTTCACTCGGATATCCTTTAAAGACCGACAATTTCTCGCTCTTAGCAATTTCAACTTCGCCGTATTCAAGAGAATGCATTGAATTTGTTTACATCCACTCATTTCTACGGAAACCAAAGACGTGCTCGGTATGCGAACTTCTCGCAAATTCTCGCTGTGTAATCCCTCGCATCGGTAGTGCTCGAGATTTACAGCCGAACGTAACAAATTCAAATGTCTCCTCTCGATAAGTGCGTCGCACTGGTTCATGGAGAGCTTCCGCAAACTTTCAATTTTATCTTCAATAAAATTGAATCCATCGTAAAAGAAATCGTCCGCCACGTTGTGTGGATCCGGGAGGCGAGAGCTAGAATAGAATACATTCCTCAACTTTTTGCATATGTCGAGAGACAGCGTCTGCAACAATGGCAGCTTCACCAATACAAGAGTGTGTAATTCTTTGCAATTCACGAGATTCAACACCTCCAGATTCGGTAAATCTCTGAGATGCACTGATTGTAAACGCACGGATGCACTCAAGTTCAACTCTTTCAACTTATTGAAGTTTGCGAAAGGATTAAACGGCATGCCCGGTTGTAAGCGGAAATGCAACGTCGCGCTGCCTGACACGTTCAAATGCTCAAGCGAGCAGCTGATACCTGTATGTCCAATTGAACCACCGTATTTGTGATAAAAATCGCGACGACACCCATACAAACCAATGCTCTTTTCGTCATCTGGCTCATAGATATTTAATCGCTGGTTTCTCGACGCGTCCAATCGCTTCAGGTTTGGAAACTCGCAAAGGTAAAAGAACACCTCTAAATGATGCTCTAATCCACAATTTGAAACGTTCAACTCTAAAAACACTTTACCTGCCGGCATGGTTAATTTAGGCGCGGCCAAGATAGTGTATACACACTCGGCAAAAGAGTTACCAGCGAGTTCTCGCCATTTAAATAGATCCATCCCAACCTCGTCACCAAACCCCCGCCCCATCCACCCCAGGCCAAAACCGATACCAGTGTCCATTCGTTTGATATTATTCCCAGAAAAATCAAACGAATGGACATTAATCGAACTTTGATACATTATTCGCATAAAGTCAGTATAGTCCAATTCGCTGTTCGTAAATCCCAATCGAGTAACTTTCTCGTTCAAATGAGTGAAGGCAAGTACTTCTTCAATCATTTTACGCTTTACTTGTATATTGAAGTGTGGATCCAAAGCACGACATCCTCGATGGAGCATCAATTTATCGACGCTCACGCCGGTCACGTTTGAATAAGGCTGCAAAATATGCTTCACCTCCTCCCCTCCGCTCACATCACAAGGCCGTATCTTAAAATTCCCAGTCGCCCGCTTCTTATGATCTCTCACGTCATCCCTGAGTTCCTTACACGTGCACGCAATCGCCGCCGCCGCCCTCGCGCCTGCTTTTTTCAAGACGATATCTCGCACGTGTACCGGAATATCGACCAACGGCGACGGCGACGCTCCATCATAACTCGCGGTACTACTCTCCCGCTCGCTTCTCCGCGAATCGAGAGCGAAGGATCGATCCGAAAACCCCGTAAAACCCATACCAACGGCCAAATTCTGAAACTCTTTTTTCCTCCCCTCGAACCGCTCTCGTTTATCCTGGTGTCTAAATTCCTTGAAAACGTGTTCTCGAAGGTCCGCGAGCACGGCTTTATTCTCGTTATCATCATCGCGCTTTTCGTTTATGAAAAACGTCGCGACTATCCACGCGTCGAACTGCGCCCGTTCGCCGTCTTCTTCTTTTTCTTCTTCTTTGTTTCGAAACTGAATCCCGCCTCGCATTTTATTCTTCTTCTTCTCGTTTTCCCCAAAGCGCGGAGGTTTCGTTGTTGTTGGTTCGGATGCTTTTCGAGGATTGTTGTTCTTTTTCGAGGGGAATTTAAAGCCGTCCGGGTCTCTGTCGTCCAAATCCATTCGAGTGAACAGTTTGCGAGGCATCTTTTGTGTCCTTTTAGTGTGCGAAAGAGTTATTCTTTTGTGTTTGTAATGCGCAAAAGTGTGTTGTGTGTTCACTTTTTTTTGTTTTCCTTAAAATTCGAGAAAAATTTACATATAACACGAATACACATATTGCGAACACTTCTTCTTTCTCTTCTTCTTTCTCTTCTTCAAAAACCCGTGCTCGGCGTGCGACGAACGAGAGATGATTTTCGCGGGACGGGGAATTGGTAGTTCGACGTGGTCGTCTCCTTTTTGAAGGTGGTGGTGGTCTCTTTGTTTTGTTCGCGCTCGCTCGTCTCGGGCGACGGAGGCGGAGTCAGCGGTCTGTCCTCGGCGGTAGGTTCGGCAACGGGAACGCCTTCCTTGTTGTTCGCCTGGCGGTACGTTTCACTTCTCGAAGACGGTTGTTCGTCGACGTGCTGATCGCGAGCTTCTGGGAGGATCGTGTTCACGCGGCGCATTTTAGCGGAAGAGGAACAAAATCGGTTGAAAATGCCGATAGCGGTGAAGAAAGCGACGAAGAGCGCGGAGAAGGCGATGAGGAGTTTCTTCGCGCGTTCGTTGAGGATGCCGGAAGGTTTCGAGGCGGTTTGTTGTTGCTGTTGATTATTGTTTGAAGATGTCGGTGGATATACGATTCTGTCTTTGACTCGTCCCGCGTTTGAAAACTCGTCGCCGCCCATTTCTCGAACTTGGTCGTCGGTGTTCCAGATGTTCGAAGCTCTGAACGCCTCGAGAAGTTGTTGCGCTCGACGCAGAGTTTCGGATTCGCGGTCGCCGTCGTCGCCGGTATTCTTCTCGGCGGCGTCTGCGAGGACTTGCGTGAAGATATTGCGAGAGGAGGACATGATACCGATGACACGGTCGTATAACGCCATGACTTCGTCGGTATTCGCAGATGTCGAGTTTCTTCCGGCGTTGAGGAACAAAATGTCAGAGCCGAAACGCACGGCAGAGTCCATGGCGTCTTGTATCGCGGCGCGCACCGTCACATCCGAAGGATTTTTTTCCGCAGTACTTGTGGTAGCGTTCATCGACGACCGTAAAGACGCGGAGAAAAAACTCAAAAATACTTCTCTCAATGGCGGTGCAAAATTGGACTCGAACGATACCGAGGTACTTTCGCTATCGCTTTGGGACGTCAAAATGGCATCTTCAATGATTTTTTCGCCTAACAATCGCACCTCTTCGCTGGTAAAGTTACCAGGCTCGCTCAGCGTCAAATTGAACTTTTCGGCGGCTCTTTGCAAGCGCCTCGATATCTCCGCCCGAATCTCATCCGACAAAGGTAACGATGAAGTGTCGATTCCCGAAAGCGACTGCACGATATTAGGATCACCGCTATTCGCAAAAGAAGATGTCGTCTGGATAGCTTCAATCAAAGACCTCAACGCGTCTCTCGGTTCAACCGCGTTCAAATTATCAATCAAACGGTTCGCAAACGTCCCGTCGCCGAGAACCGCGCCTTCTCCGGAGCCGCCGGACTGAATGACATCTTGCAACATCCTCGTTAAGAAGGTCTCTCTTCCGCTAAAGAATCCATCTTCACCT
>Ga0257106_1000122_pt1 | contig 47844 bp, 33 predicted proteins | sample LP_taG_3_FD_190177 | JGI IMG/M metagenome (GOLD analysis project Ga0257106, IMG submission 190177) | Marine microbial communities from Northeast Subartic Pacific Ocean, Canada - LP_J_2011_P26_10m | ecosystem: Environmental > Aquatic > Marine > Oceanic | place: Canada: Northeast Subartic Pacific...
TCTCTCTCTCTCGTTTTTTTCAAAGACGGACGACGACGACGACGACTTATATTATACTTTTAATACTAATACACGATGATTAAATACATCACACAAAACAGGATGTACCATTCAATCGTTGTGAGTAGGGATGAAAACACGGGCACCACCACCTCGGAAGAAGAGAAAGAGAAAGAGAAGGAAGGAAAAGAAGAAAAAAATCTCCAAAAACTCGCTCTCTTGGAAGAAAAAATGGCACGACGAGAACGAGAAAATATGGAAACGTCGAACCATCTTCGACGCGAACTGTTGGAGAAGGAACGCGAGTTGTTGAAAGCGAAACAACTTTTGAATCAGGAGAAAACGAATTATCGAGAAAGGGCGATGATTGCGAACCATCAGAGAGTGACAGAGATGGATCGACTCAACGCCGATAACGAGAAAGTCGTCGCGCAGTTACAACTGGAGATTCAAGAGTTGAAGACTACGATTGCAAACTCGCGAGAACACGTAGAGAACAGAGCAAAGTTCGATCGAGAGTACATGAAAGTCTCTAAGGACCTGGAAAACGCAAAGTTGAAGATTGAAAACATCGACGAGGAGAGAGAGGAAGCTATATCCGCGCTCACGGCGAAGATGCAAAACGAACTCGAACAAAACGTTCAAAAAGCAACGCGGGAACACGAGTTGGCCATGGAAGAGAAATTGGAAGCGAACGTTCGAAAAATATTCGCGCATAATCGACGAATGGCCGAGGCGCTGAGGTTACACGTCGCGGAGACGGATAAACTGCGCGAAGATATCGAAGCCGCAAACTCCGAGAAAGTTACCCTGAGCAGATTATTGGACGAAGCGAAAGAAGAAACGAAACTATCCGCGAAGAAGGCGTTAACGATCGGTAAAGATTTGAACACGGCCCGAGTAAGTTTGGGAGAACTGAACGAAGAGTGCGAAGAACTAAAAACCGCGTTCGATGAGGAGCGAAACCGCTGGATGGATGAGAAATCTCGCGCGACGGAAGAACTTCGCGAACGAGAGAAATACTTCGCCGACGCTATTTCTCTACGAAACAAGGAATTGCTCGAATTGCGGAAGTTAGCGCAAGCTTACGTAAACGAACGCAACGATTGCGAGGCGTTTCTCATCTCGTGTTTAGACGACGTGAGAGAAAGAAAAAAGAAAGAGCACGAAACGAAGATGTCGGCGTCCTCCTCTTCTTTTTCTTCCTCCTCCTCCTCCTCGATCGATGAAGAAATACAACAAAAGATTGAACAAAAACAAGAAAAACAAGAAAAAAACGCCTTGGTTGTTGTAGACGTCGTCGACGGAGAAGGAGGACAAGAAAGCAGCGAAAACGACGATTACGTGCACGTGAGTGCCCCGACACCGTCTGCGGCGGCGGCCGCGATTGATTTTACGAAGCTTTCTTGGAAAGAGAAAGAAGCGGTTCTTTTTGAACTCTTTCGTAAAATTGAAACGAGCGTAGTATCGGAATAAAAAAAGAAATATCTTCTCTTCCATGTATGTCATAACTAACAGGTAGCGTACAGTACTCTCGTTTGCGTTTTATATTTCAAATTCGCTACATTTTGTCGTGGGTATATGTTCCTCCCCCTTTTTTTTGCACTCGCGCGAGTGCGGTTAATAATAGCGAATGTTCAGTTGTTTGTTTTTATTATATGATGATGTATAATTGCGCACCACCATCACCTCCACCTCCTCCTCCTCCTCCTCCGTACTTACTTTGGCGTGCTCTGCTCTTTTCTCTCCTCCTCCTCCTTTTGCGTTTGTTGTCTGAAAAATTACCATCGTCGAGATCCGGGTCGAGTGCCTGGAATCAGCGAGCCGCGACTCGGACTGGTAAGAAACGACGGGATTTCCAAAGGTCTGTTCATCGAGCTCGGCGGCGGCCCCAACTCTTCGTGTTCCGTCTTCTCTTCGCGCCCGTCCGGGTGAGTTACTGTTTCCACCGTTTTTGTTTTCGCCACCCCATCTTCACCGACGACGGTTTCCGTTTCTATCGTTTTCTTCACCGTTTCTCCGTTCGCGCTGAACACGTACTCGCTTTTTCTCGTCGACGAGCTCGTCCCGGCTTTCTCCTTCCACCCGTTTCTCTTCATGGACTCGTCCGAGAACAGCGACCGTCTCTCCTCTCGTAACCGACCAAACTCGTCGAAGCCGAACGGATCTCTCCCTAAAAACATATTCGGGAAAAACTCCGACGGTCTGTGCGTCCCGTGCTCGTTCGACGGCGACACTTCCTCGAAGAACTCTCGAAAAACGTCCAAAGGGTCCCGAAAGAAACCGCCTCTGGCCCAGTTCCCGAACTCGTACGATCGAGGCGTTCGGAACGACGACGAAGGTCTGTGCTGTTGTTCTCTCCTCCCTTGATCGTTATCATTATTGCTATATCTATTCTCGTCTGATCCTCCTCCTTCTCGGAAATAGGCAATCCCAAACGCGTCGTATTTTATTCTTTTCTTTTCATCCGATAATATCTCGTACGCGGCCGCGGCGGTCTTGAACTTCTCCGTCGCCTCGATATTACCAGAGTTCTTGTCCGGATGGTTCTTTAAAGCTGTTTATCGTCGTGTTGTGTGTTCATGTTTATGTACCACAACGAAGAAGAAGAGGGGGAGGAGGAGGAGGAAAAAAGAAGGGTGCCGTTAGTAGTGTTGTGAGTATACGTAAAAGAACTACTATCCTTTCGTACACGAGCAGTACATAAAGGAGCGAATAAAAGAGGCGGAAAAACGGATAGGCGGACGACATAAAAAACACCCCAAAACCATATCATTTCTTCTTTGTCTTCTTCTTCTTCTTCTTCAAAGAACTGATTCGATTGTTGGGGAAGAATCGTATCTCGCACGAAGTACAAACACGAGGAAAAAAGAATTTTCTCTCTTCTTAATTACCTGTAGTTTTATACGCCTTCCTGATCTCCTCCTGGCTCGCCGTCCTTTCCAAACCTAAAGCGCGGTATAAATCATCCTCTCTCGTCATTTCTGTTCTTATATGTGTAGTATTCTCTTCTCGCTTCTTCTTCTTCTTTATGGTAATATATTAAGAGAAGAAGTGACGATAAATGATGATGTTTTTGAGAGGCTTTTCCCCCCTTGTTTCACCAGCCTTTTTTTCTTCGTTTTATCTAAGAATAGAGCAAAAGGGCAAATTTCACCTCAAAAAAAAAACTTAGCGTCGGCAGAGCTTTACTACTACTACGAGTATAACAATAAGCTTTTGCGAAGGATATTTTAGAACGAATTATCATGCATTCGATGCAAAGAATAGATGCGACTGTGTGTACCGGGTCTCGATTGAGCACGCACTTCTCGTCCGGGAAGACGGCGTCGATTTCGAACAGAAAAATTGTAGTTAATAATGTCGTCAATAATGCGCAAAATCATCAACACGTTTCGCGCATAAATAAGAGACACGAGGAAACGAGTAGATTTCAATTAAAAAGAGAAACACAAGATTTAAGCATTGTTGAACGGATTGGGAGCGAGAGGGTGCGTTTTTCGCGTTCGCGTCGTGGTTGTTTTGCGCGCGTTTGTTAAAGGTGTTGTTTTTTTTTTCTCATCGTAACAACCCGCAACAAAAACCACTTTATCTACTTAAACACTAATACAAAATTCGTCTTTTTTTTTAACAAACACAGAGAGGAGCTCTTTTACGAACCCGAGCGGCGAACATTCCAGACTCGTTCGACCCGTCGAAGTACGACGGCACGGGTGCTGCGGAAGGCGAAGACGAAGGGAAACCGGCGACGTTGATGGAGACTTTGTTCGGCGGCGACGGGTGGAACAAAGGTCGAACCCGACCGCCGGCGAAGGACCGTTTGTTGGCTATTCTCCCGTATTTAATCCCTATGATGGGTTGCATCGCTTTCACCAACGACGGGTTTGACTTCTTCCCGTTAACTTTGCAGTTTCTGGACTTTTTCACGGCGCCGATGATGATTTTCTACTCCAACGGGTTCATTCCGTTTTGCACGTTTTTCGGTTTGTTCTTAGCCGTCGTGAGGAACCCGAAAGTGCCGCACTTTATTCGATACAACACCATGCAAGCTATCATGTTGGATATTTGCATCATGCTCGCCGGTTTAATCATGCAATACTTACCCCTCTTCCTCGCGGTCACCTTCTTTGGTGCTTTGGTAGAAATCTTAGCTTTCGCCAACGGCACGTACGCTATTTTGTACTCCGTTTGGAACGCGGTGCAAGGCTTGTACCCGGAAATCCCAATCATCACCGAAGCGGTGTACGCGCAAGTCACGGAAAGTATTCAAAACCCGGACGATTTTGGTGAGGATGAAGATTAAACAAAGATTAAACAAAAAGGGAGAGAAGAAGAGAGAAAGTAGAAAGTAATAATCATTATACTAATAATAAGAACTCGTATAATAAAAAATGTAGTAGAGCACGACATATTCAGTATGTATACGAGAGCAGTTAAAAGGAAGGAATATCGTCAAAGTATCTCTCATCACTCTTTTTGTTGGATCCATCAAAATCACAATCACGTATATATAAATATTTGAACAAACATGATCGCATCCTCCACGACACCCTCGTCGACGATCAAACATCAACAGCGTTTGATGACGAGCAAAAGCAAGAAGCGATTTTCGTCGTCTTCTGCTTGTGTTCGATCAGGCAGCGCGAGAGCAGCTTCTGTAAAATCCGATGACGACGACGATGCGAATACTACTGCTACTAATAATAATGTGAACAGACGCAACGCGTTGCTCGCGATGACCGTCATCGGTACCTCGGCTGCTCAATCCGCTCAAGCTTTGGATTTAGGCTCTCTCGCGGAAGATCTCTTGAAGGAGAAAGACATGTCCGCGAACGAAGATATGAATGCGATTAAAGCGAAGAGAGCGGTGAACTTGCCAAAGTTGGAGGTGGAACCGCTCGATCGATTAGAAGGCGCGGCGAGAACGTCTGGGGCGAACAAATCGAAAGCGCAAATTGAATACGCACAGTACATCGCTCCGATTATCGAAGATAACATCGATTTGGACTTTGGATCGTATTGTCGATTGGCGTTGGCGGACGCCGGGACGCACTCGGTCGTCGGGAAGAAGTACGGTTTGAACGGTTCCGTTCGATTCGAGTTGGATCGACCGGAAAATAAAGGTTTGAAGAAAGCGATGGCTTCGATTGAGAAGATCAAGAAAGCTGTCGATAAGGAGACGACGCAACCGGTTTCATACGCGGATTTGATCGCCATCGTCCCGCACTTTGCAGCGAGAATCCAGTTCAAAAAGGATTACGTCGAGGAAGTCGGGAACGACGACAACTACGAGTTCTTGTTCATCGGCACGAACCCGTTTTTGGGCGCGAAGGTGCGCGTTGGACGCTTGGACGCCACCGAAGCCGATCCGGAAGGGTTGATTCCAAACTTGGAAACCGCGACTGGGGCAGAGTTACTCGCGTGGTTCAAACGCATGGGTAAAGGTCCGAACGAGTTGGCCGCTTTGGCGCCGTATTTGTACTCAGACCCGGCGAAAGGCTTGGAAGTTGTCTCTCAAGACGGCACGTGCGAAAGATTGCTCGGCGTCTTTGAAACGCAACGAATTTTGGGTAAGAGAGCGCCGGGACCAGCGGTGACGATCATCAAAAACTTCAAGCAAATCACGGACAACGCCATCCCGGGCGGCGCCATGGAAATCGCTCCTGCTGTCTTCGACCCGCCGTACGTCGACTACGCGTTTATTAAAGGTGGTGGCGAGATTCCGAGAGTTGGTGCGTACCCGGCGAGACCGAATGCAGCCAGGGAAGGTGGCTCCGTATTCGCTTTGAGGATGAGAGGCGAAACTGGCTCGGTCTCGAGTTTGGGCGGTAGAAAACAGGATTAACGTCGTCGTCGTTATTATATTACTACCATTTTTATAATTACATTATTTAATACGACATGCAGCTGCTTGCTCTTTATTATTAATTCCTCTCTTGTTGTTGTTTATATCTACCGTTTTCGCTATCTTTTTCAATCTTCTAAGCGTGATGAATGAATGCTAGTAATAGTACTACTCCTTTCTCTTTCTTGAGCGTATTTCGTCATCGCGAGCGCAACCAATCTCAAATCGGAGCTGGATACTTTTTACTCTGTTCTTTCACTAATCTGTTATACTCCGTCCGATCTTGCGTGTACATCACGTACGCCGGCGACTGTGCCGGTGACAAAGGGTTTGGCGTTTTCAATAAATCCTGAACGCCTAAAAGTATTTGTTTCACCGTGATGCTTGGCGACCAATTCTCTTCTTCGTTCAAGATGGACAAACACACGGTTCCGCTCGGATACACGTTCGGGTGGTAAAACCCTTCCGGAAATTTCACTTTCGGTGGTTTCACCGGGTACTCTTTATTAAACTCTAACGTGACCGGGTAAAACCCTTGGTCCCAGATGGTATCTCTCGGTCCAGGAATCAACGCTTTCCATTTGAAGAAATTCACATTGTTTCCTCCTTTATCTCCTCCTGTTGTTGTTGTCGCTGTTGTTCCCGTTACTACTTCTTTCGTCGGCCCGGCGGTGAAGCCAAAAGGTCGGTCTTTCCGCCACGCTTTGCGTTCGGCCATCAGACGTTGCGTCGCGATCGACGACATTTAATATATATATTATTATTATTAATAGTGTGTACTATATTCTTAAGAATTCTTCGGTTCTTTTGTTTGTCGTTCGACTGCTCTTTTTTCTACACTTTTCTTCGTTTGTCGTTTTGTCGCGCATCATCATCGACATCATCATCGATCCTTTTTTTCCACCTTGCTTCGTTTTATCGTCGTTATTGCTGTTACGAGTCGTAAAAGTAGTAAAGTTGTTATCATTTTTGCGATTTCGACCTGATTTCGACGACGACGATAAAGACGACACTCACAAAAGAAGACGATGATGATGATGTCGAGAATGAGAACGAGGAGTCTGTTGTTTCATACGTGTTCGTATCTACTGTTTGTATCTTCTGCTTCTGATATAAAACAGATGATAACGCACGACGACGACGTTTTGATGAAATACTCTTCAGATAATACTAACAACAACAACAACAACAACAACAACGACGGGAGTATATTCTTGCAACGAAAAGCGAAACCAGACGCGTCGTTCAAGGAGAAAATCGGACGAGGAATACTCACAGATGATGATTCGAAGACAAAGAAGAAGTTTGTTGGAGGGTATTGTCCATCAAACGTGCACTTAAAATGGCGCCAACGCGTCTCGTCTTCCGTGTACGCGACCCCTCTGTTAGTGGACGTGCACAATGACGGGCACAAAGAAGTTCTCGTGAACGCGTTCGTGCACGCGATTGAACTGTTGGAACCGGAAACCGGGCAACCGGTGGCGAATGGTCGATTCCCGATATTTCGCGAGAGTAAACTGCACGGGAGCACCGCGGTGTACGTGAATAATGATGACACGAAAAATAACAACAATAGGAATAATAATAGGAACAACAACGAGAAGAAGTTTATCGTCGCCACGTACGACGGGGAGATTTTAGAGTTTAACGCGATGGGCGATGTGGACGTAAAAGTCGCTCAACTACCTCGAGCGAAAGTGACGAAAGATTGGTTCAAAGAGAAAGAGACGGAACGCGAGCGAAAGGAGAAGGAACATTTAGAAGAATTGAGACGGAAGGTGAAAGAACCGATGCGCGCGCCTGGAGATTGGGAGCATTCCGGGTTCGACGCGCCTTCTTTGAGCGGTCACGGGAGAGAACCGCCTCCGGAAGAAATTTCCGAGAATAGCGAGGATAGTAGAAGAAGAGGGAGAAAATTGTTGGTCAGCACGCTCGAAGATATAAAGTTTACCATGGACGATGAGGACGGTGAAGATAGTAGTAGCACCAACAACGACGACGACGAGGAGGAGGAGGAGGAGGAAGGCACGAACGGGTACGAAGACGAAACAGAAGAAACAGAAGAAGAAGAAGAAGAAGAAGAAGAAGACGAAACGAGAATCCGAGAACGAAAAGATACGAACAACGTATACATCGACGCGCACGTTTTATGTTCACCAATTATTGCTGACGTGGATAACGACGGTCGAAAAGAACTCATACTCGCGGTTTCGTACTTTTTCGACGAAGAGGGAGAAGATTTATCTAGCATGCAATACCGGAAGAGGAATAAAATCGAAGCGGAGAAGTATCTCGCCACCGGTATCGTTCTCTTGGATATCGCGAACGAATATCGAGTTAAAAATTCAGTCATTTTGGACGTTTCCGTAGAAGCGACTGCATTCAGAGCGCGCGCGTTCTCGCAACCGACGGTTTTAGATATCGATAAAGACGGTACGAATGAACTCATCGTCGCGACGTCTACGGGAAACGTCTACGTGTTGAATGGGAAAACTTTGGAAAACAAGAATCCGAGACAGTTTCCGAAACAAATGGGCGAGATTCAAGCGCCAATTGTGGTCGCTGATTTCGATAACGATGGGTACTATGAATTTATCGCGTGCGATTTGAGAGGAAACGTAGCCGTGTTCACGAAAGACGGCGACATTTTGTGGGAGAAACACTTACAATCGGCGATCTCGGCGAATCCAACGCTGGGCGACGTAGATGGCGACCATTTCCTAGAAATCGTCGTTGGCACGTCGTCGGGTGCAATTCACGTTTTGAGCGCCGAAACTGGCGAGGAGAAGTATCCGTTCCCGTTTTATACCGGCGGTCGAATCTTAGCGCCGGTTGCTTTGGGAAGAGTGAGAAAGGCTTCCTCGGAGAGTTTATCGCTCGTGGCGACATCTTTCGACGGTTACGTCTACATCATCGACGGTAAAACTGGATGCAGAGACGTTATCGATGTAGGCGAAACGTCTTACGCTCTTCCTTTGATTGATGATTTAACGAATTCTGGATATTTAAGTATTATTTTGGCGACGATGAATGGCGAGGTGCATTGTTTCGAAGCGACGCATTCGGGTCCGCACGCGCACGCCCTGGAAGGACAACAGTCTCAATTTTTATCCGCAAACTTGATGACGCACAGGAATAAATATTTCGGTATTTACGGAGAAGATCGCGGATATTTCGACGCTCGAGGAGAATTTATGACGATTAAATATCGCATGCGCGATAACCGAAGCATTTTTGGTTCCAAAATGAAGAAAAAGAGTCCGTCGTCGGCGTCGAATTTTGGTCCGTACGTCGTCACGGTAACGTTGAACGCGCTGGACGTGAATTTCATGGAGAAAGCGTCAAAATATTACGAAGATGTCATGGAGATTGATCAAATTACTCTCAGAGTGCCGAAAGTGAAATCTCGAGGCGAAATTTTTATCGAAATGAAGGATGGTTCAGGCGTCGTCGCGACGGATACGTACTCGGTTTCTTTTCACGAAAGGCACTATCGAATCTTGAAATGGATAGTCGCGTTACCGTTCATCGGCATGACGTACGTGATGAAACAAGCAACGGAACGAGTGAAAACAACAAAAGTAAATTAGATCATAATAATAATAATAATAGATTGCTAGATAGATACATAGTAGTAGATACATAGATTATGATCGCGATAGATATACATCTTGAGTTTGTCTCTCTCTTCATTTTTTTACAACAAACTCCTTCTCTAAAAACAAGTGTATCTTCTTCTTCTTCTTTTAAAATCCTCGGGACGAACCCGCGCAAACTCTCTTATCGAGTCTAAACAAAGATGCGTAATGATCTTTTACGTTTAAACAATCACGTTGTTTCTTTATAAACTAGAATTTGCGGAACGTCTCGTTTGCTTTGGTTGGAGCGCTATTCGGATGAGGGCCGAATATACTTCGCGCTCGCGGTATAAGACAAACGCCTTTATTGCTATATTATTATTATTGCGAGGACATATTATTATGCGTTTTCGCGGCGGCGCACTTTTTCCATCTCGTTCTTTCTCGCTCGCGTTTTTGTTTGTCGTTGTTGTTGTTGTTGTTGTTGTTGTTGTTGTTGTTGTTATTATTTATTTCTTTTACAGCAACGGTTTAATCAGCGCCTCTTGGTCTTGCGCGGACGAACTGTTTCTGTTCACGACGTTGCCTTCGCGGTCGACGATAAACTTCGCCTTAAAGTTCCATCCTACGCCTCCCGGAAATTTGTCCAAACAATACGACCACATCGGCGTTGCGTTTGCACCTTCCACGTCTCCTTTCGCTATGACGGTCCCGTTGAACCCTTTCTCTCTGGCAAACTTTTTAATGTCCGCGTTGTTCGCCAACTCCTGTCCTCCAAACTGTCCGCTTGGAAACAAAAGAATCTCCAGACCTTCGGTTTTATATTTCTTCTCGAGCGCAACAAGTCCCTCATAATTGCTGCGCGTCGCGCCTCATCTCGACGCCACGTTCGTGATTAACACCACTTTCCCTTTTAAGGAGGTGTAGTCGAATTCGTTCCCGTCCACGTCTATTGCGTTCGGTAACTCGTAAATCGATGAGGCGTTCACTTTCGGGGTTCCTTCGCCGCCTTTTCCCGTCAGCATGTCGAACAAACCGCCCATGCGAATGTTTCTTTTTTGTTGTATTTGCGTTAACTTCGTTCGCGTGAATTTACTCGCGGTAGTAGTAGTAGTAGTCACAGACACCGCTTTCAAAGGGAGCATACTAGTGTTAGTGTACTACTCTACCACTCTGCTCTTCTTAAAGTGAATTAAATGTGTATCTCTGGATGAGATTTATTATGACGTCAGATGGTCTGTGTTTTGGATAAAAAAGAGGGCAAAACGTATTCTACGTATACTCGATATACACGATATAAAACACATGGTATTATTCTTAACGTTCGGACAGAAACCGACCGTGAAAACGCAGCGAGAAATACTCGAGAACGGTGTACGACGAGGCGGATTTGGAGGAACGAACAAAACAGATGAGAAGAAGAAGAAGAAGAATACATTCAACGTGGACGAGGAGGACGTCGGAAAGACGAAAAACTTTCACACGAATGCGAAGAAGACGAAGACAAACTGTTACGCCATCGACGAGACGAAAGTGTTACTCGGCACGAACGGCGATGTGGATTACGAAAAAGCCAAGAGAGCGTTGAAAGCGTGGAAACATTTTCAACTCGGGTGGACCGAAGTGGACGAAGCAACGAGAGTGAGAAAAGGGCAAAAAGTGTGCGTGTTGATACAACCGTTTCCCAGGGTGTGGCTGTTAAATCCGCTGGAAATCACATACGTAAGCGAAGAAAAAAAAAAGTCTTATTCCTTCGCGCACACGACTTTACAGGGACACGTATTAGCCGGAGAGGAGAAGTTTACCGTGGAGAAGGACTTGAAAAACCGAGTGTATTTTAAAGTGGAGACGTTTTCGAAACCAGATCATATTTTGGCGAAAGTTACGTATCCGGCGGTAAGGGCGTTGCAGAAGATTTTCGGAGCGCACGCCGGTTTTGAGATGAAGAAAGCGGTGAAGAACATGTAGAGCATAAAAGTAGTGATAGTAGTAGTAGTAGTAGTACAGTAGTAAGGAAAGTATAGTAGTAGTGATTTTAATAGTCATGTTCTGACTTCAACAATAACACCTACACTACGCGGGCGACGAAAGTTCTCTTTTTCTCAAAAAGTATTACTAATTAATATCTTCTGTTGTACGCGTTGCTCGAGCCTAGGATCCTCTTGTTATCGTACGCTCTCCGAGCGTTCGCATCGCTCAACACTTTGTACGCCTCGACCACTCTCTTAAACATCAACTCTGCGATCTCTTTCGTGTGCTCGGTTTCCGCTTTATCCGGGTGGTGCTTCAAAGATTTCTTGAGGTAGGACGCTCGAATCTCTGAAGCGTTCGCTCGAGAGGAGACGCCCAAGACGGCGTAGTGTTCGATATGAACGCCTCTTTGGATGTTCATCTTGACTTCTCGCAATTTCGCGTCGCACTCTTTGCCCATGATTGGCACTAAAGCTTCTAAATCTTTCGCCGCCATCGTCCAATCGCCGATGGATAAGTACGCGTCCGCTCGTCGTTGAATGGCTCGAACGTACGAATTATCAAAATATTGACTCTCGCAACACGCGACAATCGCTTCTAAATGTTTCTTCAACGACTGCAAAGCCGCCGCTCTGTTCGCGTGAAGCACCGCGCGGAACGGTTGGTCTTCAAAGTTCACCTGTAAAGCCGCCGTGTACGATTGCAACGCTTCGTCAAACTTGTTCGCGTGGAACGCGCGATTTCCTTTCGTTTTCAACTCTTCGGCCTCGCGACGCTCGCGAGACCAGTTGACTTGTTCTTGTTGCGATTGGTGAGTTTGCGCCGTCGTCGTCGTCGTCGTCGCGTTTGGTTTTTGTTGCTCGTTTTGCTGCGGTCGTTGTTGTTGCTGTTGAGGAAACGACGAGGAAACTTTTGGCACGTCTTTCTGGGGTTGGTCGCCCGATCTTCGTCTCGAAGTCTCATTCGCGGCTTCGGCTTTTCGAATCCAACTTTCGTTTTCGTTCTTCAAGTTTCTCAGCTCGCTTCGTAACTGCTCCAACTCTCTCTTAAACTTATCCGCCAAGTTTCTTTGTTCCAGCGCTTCGTCTCTTTTCGCGCTCAACTTTTTCGTCAACTCTTGCGTCACGCTCACTTCTCTCGCCAAAGCTTCCCTCGCCGCCTCGCGAGACGTCTCCAACTCGTTCTTCGCCGCCTCGAAATTCAGCTTATCTTCCTCGCGATTCTCTTTTTCCTTCTTCAAGTCGTTCTCTGCGGTTTCCAAATTTTCTTTGACGCCGTCTAACGTTAATTTTGTCTCTCTCAGCTCTGTTCGTAACTCTCCGGTTTGTTTCAACGCAGATTTGAGCATCGCTTTCGTCACTTTCGCGTCCGTCTCTTCGTGTTGTTGTTGATAATTCATAGAAGAAGGCGAAGGATCGCTAAAGCTTCGTCGGACAACTGGAGGAGGCGTGTTCTCTTTCCCCTCGTCGTGTCGCGCCGTCGCGGTGCCGTACACCGCCCTCGTCACCGCCTCTCTCGCGTTCTTCGCCGCCTCTCTCAAACTCTCTGTCGCCGAGGAGTTATTGTTGCTACTATTATTATTATTCCTGCTATGCTGTTGCAATGGTGGTGACATCGACGCGTCGTGTCTCGCTTTTGCCACCACGCTGTCCATCCATTGCGAGACATTTTTACTGCTGTTGTGAGTAGTATGAGTATTCGTATTCGCGGCGGCGGCGCGACTCAGTCCTCCACCTCCTCTCTCCATGATCCTCTCTTTCGTCTCGTCCATCTTCTCGTGTAAACTCGTCTCCGCCATTTGTGCTTTCCGTCTCTTTTCTTCCAATCGTTGCTTTTCGCGCGCAACATGTTGTTGCTCGTTTCCGTCAATATTTTGAGCACCTCCAAACACGCTCGGGAACCGACTTTGGAACCCAACAACATCATCTTTATTCGTATTATTTTCTTTCAACGCTTCCCTCTCGTGATGACGACCACCATTTCGAAAGTCCCCGTGAGACGACGAAGAGTTTCGAATATCCTTTCTCACTTGGTTCACGATTTCGCTTCTCGCGCGATGGAGGAGTTCTTTCGCTGTTTTGTTGGTCGTGGAGGAGGAGGACTTCTGTTGTTGTTGAAAATGATACGAATGATTCTTCCCCGGCTGCGCGTTTTCGTCGTTATTCATCTCCTCCTTCTCCTCCTCGCTCCTCAAGTTGCTCTGATAATATCGTCTGTTGTGGTTATTATTCGTCGCAGAAGAAGGGTGAGTGGTGCTGCTGCTCCTCATACCACCGTTGTTATAATATCTTCCCGATGACATCTCTCTTCTTCAATAAAATGACGAGAGTTTGTTCCCCTCTTTTTTGCGATTGTGAACAATTTTTTTTAAGATTTTTGCTTTTTGCTACGGTAGAAAGCTCTATTATACGAAAGGCATCATCATCATCATCATCATCATCATCATCGTCTCTCTTTCTTTCTCTCTCTTTCTCTCTCTCTCTCTCTGATCGTCGCGGTTGTCAATGCTCGAAACAGTCGTCGTTTTCTGTCGTTATTACTCCTTTTCGTCGGGGTGAATCGGGACGAACACTCTCTGGTCTTTCTCGTAAAAGTCGTTTACTTCATCGTCGGATTTTTCGTCTTTGTCGTCGTGTTCTTCTATTTCTTCTTCCTCCTCGTCCTCCTCCTCGTCCTCCTCCTCGTCATCGTCTTCTTTCGGTCGCGCGTGCCAATCGAACGGCAAACCGTTGATTTTCCCGCCAACGTCTGCGCCTCGTTTCAGATTCTTCCTAATACCCCCGTTGATACTCGTTCGCGCCGAGTCGCTTCCTCGAGCGATTTCCCAACCCCAATCTTTGTTCGTTTTCGCCCACACGCACGCGCTCAGAAATACGATCCCACTGACGACACCGTTCGTAACTTTCGAGTACGAAAACTTCAACCACGCGCAACACGCTAAATTCGCCAAGAAAATCGGTACTCCCAACGTGAACATGTAAAACGCTTTCTTCCAACTCGATTCGCACCTGTTTTCCCAGTGTCTCTCGAACGTTCTTTTCGGTTGCGGAGGGTAATCCCCGGGTTTAAAATGGTTCGCAAACCTTCGACATCGAAATAGAAACTCCGCCTCCTCGTCCTCGGAGACGTACGATTTTCCTCTCTTTAAAATCGAACTCAGAATAAACGTGCACAACACCATCGCGTTCAACATCAACCCGACGACGAGTGCCGTCGACGCCGCGTACGCGCAAATCAACCACTCGCTCACGTGCGAAGGCATTTTCTCGAAATCGTTCGTAAAATTCAACTCCACTAAAGAGACCACCGCGAACCCCGCAATCAACGCCGATAAGTTCGATATCGATTTCAACTGTTCCGATTTTTCCTCAACGTCTCGTCTGTTCTTTTCCACGTATCTGTTCCACACACATCTGGCGTTTTCCAGTGTGCGCTGTTTCACGTCCGATTTCCGCCAATTCACCTGTTGCTCTCGATATAACTGCTCCAGAATTCGATACTCTCTTTCCTCTTTTCTATAATTGATGTCTTGTTGCCGCCACATCCGGTCTTCCTCGCGCCATTTCTTCGATAAGGAGGTATCTAAAGCGGTTAAAAACGCCGTCGCGATATCGGACGTTTGCCCTAAATGTATATTTGCACCACCGCCAGCATTCGACGACGACGATGCTTCCATTTTGATGGTGTTGTTGTCCTCTCACTGCTTTTCGTATTCTTAGTATTATTATATTCGTAAATAGCAGCGTATTCGCGCGTCCTCTCACTGCTTTTCGTATTCTTAGTATTATTATATTCGTAAACAGCAGCGTATTATTCTCGCGCGTGTAAATATCTTAAGACATTTCACATCTCAATTTTCCCTCATTCCCCTCCGCTCGTTTTGTTGCGAGAGGACGACTTCAAACGAGAAAATGAGCAGCCAGATGTTTGTCCTGGCGATAGTATCATCGTTGCTACTACTCTCGTTCTTCTCGTTCTTCTCGTCGGCCCAACAAAATGATGATAATAATGCTGCTGCTGCTCGAGCAGAACTGTCCACCATTCTCGGGAAAACTTCTGTGTGGCAGACGGATTTCAACACCTACGACAGTTACGCATCAGAGTTGAGCGAGGACATCGGGAAGAAGCACTTTTTACGCGAAGAAGATTTAAAAGATGAAGTTAATAAACAACACTCTTCTACTTCTTCTGATGTGTTTACCTATCGCGAGTGGCAAACGAAACCGATCGATTTCCGCTTGTCGGTTTCGTTAAAACTGTCTGGCTTCCACCGAGACGGAAATTTTCTCGCAAAGGTGACGAAACAAGACATCGAACCATTTTTAGAGACGGTAAAGTCAGACGTTTTAAGCGAAGGAGAGATATATAAAATGCACTTTCACTATCACGTGATGCACGCGAGGAAAGAGGTAAACGCGGAGGTTGAAAAAGCGATACAGGAAAATGTTCGCGTCGAAAGAGAATGGTCTTCGACGAGTAAGGCGAAGAATACGGTGGATTTTAGAAAAGTAGATGGAATTATCGAAAAAGATAACGTGTTTGGCGGGGACGACGATATGACGAAAGAGTATAAGACGGAGAAGGACGATGTTTTTTCACCGTACGTGATTTACGCGTTAAATCCGAGACGGCCGAAGAATCCAAACGATAACAAAGCAAGCGTGCAGTACGTGTATTCGTTTCTTAGTAGTAACGGTGGTGGTGATGACAAAAAAAAGTATAAAAAGTCGTCGAATTCGAGTCAGTGTTTCGGGACATCGATGGTATCGAGAGACGACGCGTCATCATCTTCTTCTTCTCCGTCGGCTCCGGCGTACGCTTGGGTAGATTTAACCAGCGGCCCAAACGGGTTTACCAAGAAGAGAACAAAGTTTACGACCGATTACTCCAGACGAGTACCTCCGAAAGTTTTAGGCGCGCACGCGAAACAGGAAAACGTTCCGCTATTATCCGCCTCAATCGCCGGTTTTTTGGGCGATGCGAGTAAAACGTTATTTGCGCCGTCGATTAGGCGCGAATTTTTGGACGAGCACTTCGGGTCGTTGTCATCGTCATCGGTATCGAGCGGCGGCAAAGAAAAGATGGTAAAATTCAAGACTGACGACGCGTGGATTTCACACGTACAAATTGAAATCGTTCGCATATCGGAACTTCCGTTCAATTTACAAAGCGAACGAGACGCGAAGAAAATCGATCCCGACCATCGCGTCGAAAAGTATTTACAGAAAGCACTTCTTCCCGGGAGAAAGATTAAAGTGAACGAACGCGAGGTTGATTTTAACGAGTGCCCGTTGTGCGCGCAAGCGTTCAAAAATGCCATGCATTACTCTGGCAGCAACACGAACACGAACAGAATAAGGAAAAGCATAGAAAATAGAAATAGAAATAGCGAGAGAAGAACGAGTAGTAATAGTAATAGCAGCGGTGCTAGAGATTTTGAAGAAGATGAAGAAGAATTTCTCGTGGACGAAAGCGAGCTTCTCTTTTGGGTCGAGGAATACGAAGAAGGCATTCGAAAGCAACTTGGTCTGAGAGACGGTGACGAGACGACAAAAGTTATACCGGTATTTCTGTTCGATTTGAAGTTGACCACGCACGGTAAACTCGGCGCGTTTACCGATGGGAAGCAAGCGGAAATAGCTAAAGACAACTCTTTCATCGTCGCCGTGCGTAACAGCAAGAAACATAAAATCGACATTCCTTCGTTCAAATGTTTCGAAGACGACCCGACGCAAAACGCGTGGGTGGATTCCTCGGACGTCGTGCGTGCGTTGAAAGCGTCGTTGATGACAAATTTGTTTGGCATACACGTCGACGTCGATCGCGACGACGTGGATTTATCCTGGGCCATCGGTAACGACGTCTTCACGCCTTTATCCGCCGGCGAGGGCGATTCGTTCGCAATCATCGACGGCGCCAAACGAACGACCATTGCAGTTGGCATGCAAAAAATCAGACGCTTCATCGCGGAGCGGTTGGAAATTTTGCACGATATCTGCAGAGAGGACGGCGAAAACGAAAACACGTTCGCCCACGCCTTCCCTCGGGAACCGTTGCGCAAAACCTTCCTCGCTCGCTCGCGTTTGTTAAAATTCAAACACGAGGAAGCCGTCAAAGCGACCACTTTGCGGGAATGGGAACGCGCCGCCACTTTCGTCTTATCCTCCATCGTCGATGCAAACGCCATGGTCGAGGCGTTAGAGGAAACCATCGCCTCGCACAAAGTCCGATTGGATTGTTACAACAACAGTCCTCCTCTTGGCGGTTCTTCTCTGAGGACGACGACAAGAAAAAATACGAAGAAGCCGAAGCTTCCCGATGACGGAAGTCGTTTGTACCACTTCCTCGAGGCGTTCTTTTACGGTGGATTCGAGGCTTTCTTTGGTACCGCTTTTTTAATCGTCTCGTACGTTTGTCTCGTAGAAGTCATCGCTTTCTACCGAAAAACCAGAGGAAAGCGAAGACATAATAAGAAGAGTAGTGGTGAGAGTTTTTGGAGCGCTTACAGGAAAGAGGAGTGATTAGAAGAAGATTTTAATGCATTAAGCAGTTTTGCACAAAAAAAAGCACAAAAAGCAGACGAAGAAAATTTTTGAGTTTTTGAGTGAAAAAAAGAGCATGCAGCAAAACCACAGAATAATACTATAGAAACCTCTTCACATAATAATACTATAATAATGGCGTTGCGCAGAGCATTCACTCAAGCGATCCTCCGCAGATCCCAGCAGACTTCGTCTTCTTCCTCCTCCTCGTCTGCCTTGTCTGCGTTATATTCTTCTTCTTCTCAAAATCGAATGATTTCCACCTCCTCGCGATCAAATTACGCAGGAGAATCGACGCAAACGTCCGTGGAAAAATTCCAAGAGTTGTTCGATAAATACCGCCCATCGATGATGGACCCACCGGGGACGCCGTCGACGTACATGCCAGCCGAAGACGTCGCGAAGAGTGGCGAAGAGGAGGTGAAAAACGCCGGTCCGCCTCCGGAAACGGTGAAATTGAATTTTCGTTTGCCCCACGAAGCGGTCTTCGCGGACGCGGAAGTGAACATGGTTTTAGTCCCAGCAGAAACCGGGGACTTTGGGATTTTGCCTGGACACGTTCCGGTGGTCGCCAAGCTACGACCGGGGGTGGTTTCCGTGGAAAATAAGGAGAGCGTGACGAGCAGAGTACGTAGAAGAGAGTTTCTTTTTTGACTTGCGCGATCATTCTTCCCAAAAGACCTGTTTTTTTTTCCAAAATACTTTGAAAGAAGTCATCACTTTGATTATTCGATTTCGTCGAGCGCGTTTGTATCTTCGTTTCATCGATGATCGAAAGAACGCTGACCTTTTATATGTATATTTGTTCTCTCATCATTCTTTATTATAATAAACAGTATTTCGTCTCTTCGGGTTTCGCCTTTGCGCACGCGGACAGCTCCGTGGACATCTTAGCGGTGGAAGCGGTTCCGGTGGAACACTTGGACGAAACGGTGGTGAGAAAAATGTTGAGCGAACACACGGCGAAGTTTCAAGCGGCGAAGGACGATTACGAAAAAGCTACGCATCAAATTGGGATCGACGTGTCTACGGCGATGGTATCCGCGATTGAGACTATGGGTAAGTAAGAGAGAGAAAGTTTAGAAGAAGAAAAGAACCACACGCGTTTTGGATTTGTATTTTATAATAAGAAGAAAAGTTTCATCAGAATCAGACGAAGACGCCTACTCTCTCATTTTTCTTCGCTCGGAAAAGCATTTCCTTAATCTCGTCCAGCTCGTTTCGATAGCTTTCCGCCTCGAGACGATACTCGTCCGCTTTTTGAATCTGAGCGTTCAACTCCGAACGCAACGCTTTCAAGTGCTTGGATTTTTCCTTTAATATCGCTTGGTTTTCTCGCAACATCTGCGTTTGTTCTTCCTCCGTGACGCGTTTCTCCGCAATTCTTCGCAATTCTTCGCTTTGTATTCTCTTATCTTCCAACTCTCTCTCCAATTTCATCACCTCTTCGCTCTTTTGTACCAATCGTCTTTGTAGCTGTTGGATTTTCTGAATAGACTCGAAGGCGTTCGGATCGCTGCCTTCGAGTTGGCGCCAACGATGGACGTTTAATGGGTTCTCCAACTCTTCGCTCAAAGCGCGCACTTTCGCTTTCTCTCTCGTCAAGGAACGCGTTAAGACTCTCACTTCTTTCTCTAACGTTTCCGCTTCCCGGGCTCGGCGTCGCTCGCGTTCGAGTTCGTGCGTCTGCGTGCTCAAATTGATTTTCAACGCCTTGATCTCTCTCGTTCTCGCCTCGTAATCCCTTTGACCTTGCGCCAAAACGGATCTTTGCACTTTGATTTTCTCGTACGTCATGGCTAATTCTTCCTCTCGCCTCGTTAGCGCGTGCGAGATGACGTCCCGGTCTCTCGAAATGACGTCCATCTCTTGCTTTTCTTCCACTCGCTTCTTCTCGCACTCGGCGTGGTGCTTTTCCAGATTTCTTCTCTGCGTTTCGCTCAGTTTCAACTCGATCAAAATTTCGTTCGTCTTCTGGTCTAAATCGTCTTTCTTTCTCTTCAAAATCTCGATTTCTGATTCCATTTGCTTCCTTTTCATCTCGTCTTCGTCTATCTCTTTGGTCTTGCATTCGATTAAACTCTCCGCTTCCTCGCGACGACGTTCGGCGTTCAATTTCAAGTCTCTCAATCGTTCGCCTTCTTCTTTTAAATCGAGTAATTTCTTGCTCAACTCGTTATTTTCCACTCTCGCGCGTTCGTACTGTGCCTTGGCAGTTTTCGTTTTCAGATCGGTCTCTCTCAAACTTTCGCGAAGTTCAGTAATTGAGTGTTCTTTCGCGTCTAGCTCTTCGCGCGCGGCGTCCAATTTGCTTTTCAACGTTCTCGCTTCTTGCACAGCAGTTTGTCTCTCCTGCTCTAAATGTTTCGCTCGAATTTCGATGTCGCTCATTTCCGTTCTGTATCGTTTGATTTCGCTCTCGAGCGTTTTCTTGTGTTGTTCGTGTATCGAAACTAAATCTCTGTGCTTCTGCGTGTGCTTCTCCGCTTGGCTCGTTTGTTTCGCCAAAGCCTCTTTCTCTCGCATCAAATCCTCCTTTGCTCTCCTCTCTAACTCGATGTTTCTTCGCTGCTCTTCAACGACTCTTTCTACGCGACTGATTTCGAGTTTCAAATCGTCCCTTTTGTGCTCGCTTTCGATTTTCGCGTTTTCTGCCTGCTTCAGTTTTCGCAACGCCGCTTCCTTCACTTGGATAATCTTCTTCGTCTCTCGCTCGATTTTTGCGGCGGATTCTTTCAACTTTTCTGTTTCAATCTCTTTCTGTTTTGCGACTTCGTTTACTCTCTGTAATTCTAACGTAATCTCTGCCACTTCTCTCCGAACGCGTTCGGTTCTTTCCGCGTACGCGTTGCACTCTTTCTGCGCGTTTTTCACTCGGTGCTCACTTTTCCTTTGCTCGTCGGCTAATTTTTGGTTCTTTAGCTCTAAATTCACAGCTTGCGCTTTGATCCGCGAAATTTCACCTTGCTTCGATTCAATCATAGATTTCGCGTGCATCAACTCTCGCTCCAACCGTTCGCGTTTCGTGTCTGACTTTTCTGCCTCGAGTCTCTTCGCTCGAGCGATATCTTTCAATTTCGCGCACTCGCACTCCAGATCTAATTTTTTCGTCTCCGCCGTTCTCGCTCTCTCCCTTTGCTGCGAAATATCTTGACGCAATTGTACGACCTCGTCAACTTTCTCGTCGCGTTCGAGCTGAATCGATTCTTTCTCGCGCTGTAAGCGACGGACGATATCGCCGGAAACTTTGGTAGTAGAAAATCTACCGCCAAAATAGTCGTCGGTCTCGTCGGCGTCGTCGGCGTCGTCATCTTCGTCGTCCTCCTGACGATGACCGCGACGACGACGACGACGAGAGTGGTTTCTCTCGCAACCATCGAAATTTTCTTCGTCGTTCTCTTCTTCTTCGCCGTTCTCGGCCATTTCGCACCGTCTCGTCAACTCGGCGATTTCCACGCGTAACTTGGCAATCTGCTCTTTTCCCGCCATCTCTAAATCCGAAGCGTCGTCCGCTTGTCTCCACGCCGACTCGAGCTCTGCTTTCAAAGTTTCTATTTGTGTCTCGTCTTCTCTCGAATGCATTCGTAACCTCTCTCCTTTCGCGGTCAGTTGACGACATTCTTCGGATAAACTCTTGCACTTCTTCTCGAGTTTCTTCTCCTGCTCGTGAGAGTGCTTCAGCGTTCGGTACAATTTTTCGTATTCCACGCGAAAGGCATCCAGGGACTTGTCCCTCGAGAGCGTTTGCATGACCTTTATTCATATATTTATATATACGGCGGCGGGCGGCGGCATCCCAAAAGCGCGTAAGGAGGAAAGAAAGAAGAAGTCAAGACCAAGATGAAAAGAAAAGAAACGCCTATTTTTAGATACGACGAATAATACGCGAAGAAGAAGAATAAAAAAAAAGATGAAGAAGAAGAAGAGAGGAACAAAAACAAACCTCTCGAAACGCGCGCTCGGTGACCCCGTCGTCTGAATCGTCGTCGTTGTCTTCATCTTCGCGTTTAGAGGAGGACGCTACAGTCGTCGCTGCTGTGGGCATCGAAAAGCGCGCGCGAGTAAAAGTGTTTTTGAAGAAACTTGTATATTTTTATGAAGGAAAGAGAGAGAGAGAGATTTGAGGAGTTATTTTTGGGGTTCTTTAAAGAGTCATCTAACTTAACTTCTAGGAAGGAAACAATCCACCTTGGGTTGCTCGTAACATCGCTCGCGCGCGTCTATATTGCCGTATCGCGCCGGACCTTCCACCGAGCGAGCAGGATACAAGCACACTTTTTCTTTCGGCATGGCTTTGTATCCGACGTCCGGGATCGGGACCCAGGACGCGTCGTCGCAGCGACTCCCTTTGGGGCACAACAGACATCTGTCGCTGTTACGAGTACTACTACTACTACTACTACTACTACTACTACTACCGCCACCATCTACGCACGGTTCTCCAAACATCACTTTCGTTGGTTTGTCTCTCACGAGTTTCTCCAACGGAATCATCTCCGCGGAATCTCTGGCATTTTGACTCCCCGTCGGTTCGTAATCGTTGTGGTAGTGATACCTGGTCGCGTTGTACCACTGTCGGGCGAAACCGAAAATCGTAATCTTCTCGCACACGGATTGCGCTAAATACAGACCGTACATACCATTCGTTGGCGTTGATTTCTTCTCGATTCTATACTTTACGAACGAATAAAACGCGCCACTCAGAGCGTAATCTTTCGCATTGACTAACTTCTTCGCTCGATTGGAGACGTACAATTTCAAATGCGCCGGCGCCGTCAGGTGTTGCAAAACGATTTCTTCGTCCGATTCTCTGTACCCTCGGTGTTGCGAATTCACTAATCTCACGGTTGTTTTAGACCCGGCGTATTTCGAATACGGCTCTTTTCCAGTCCCGTCGTTAAATCGAAACACCGCGTCGTGCGCGTCTATCACATCGCCGTGTTCGTATAACAACAAACTCCCTCCGTTCCCGACCACCGCGCACGTTTTAAACTCTCGCTCGCGTAACTCCTCCAACGCGTCTCGTTCCGGTAAGTTCTTCGCGTCCAGTTTCGAAACTAAACCTAAATCTTCCATCTCCCCGTTCGCTTTCGGTACTTTCGGGAGTTTCGGCCCCAGTTTCGAGTGTAACGTTAACGGACCTTTAAAGTGGTTTCCTCGTATTATTGTTGTCGTTTTTTCTCTCGTCGTCCTCGTCGTCGCATCTGACAAAAACGACGACGATGCATCATCATCTACCATTAACCACGCGCGGCGAAACCTGTCCAACATTTCTTCCTTGTTGTTTTTCGTCGCAATCTCATCGTCGCAAGAGGAAGAAGGGTTCCTCCCGTTTCGAAGATGTTGTCCGCTAAAACTGCTGCTTTTCCCAACGATGCGTTCGTTTCCGTTCTCGTTGTTCGACGTATTAAACAGAAGAAGAAGAAACACAACAACGACGAGAACGGAGACGAGTCTGGCCACCTTTTTCTTCTTTAATGTCGTTGTTGTCTTCTTCTTCATGATTTTATATCATAACTACTCGGGACGATGTTAATGAGGGATTAAGTTTCTAGCAAGAGTAGTGTATTCTCTAATCAACCGATCAACCGAAAACAAAGGGCACGCAAATCGAACTCTTTTCCTTTGACGACGGAAAGACGCACTCACTCATCATCCCAGCTATAGTCGCTAACACCGTATCTCTCGTATCCGTGACCTCGTTTGGGTCACGGAGGGATAAAGCCGGGGCGACGGTATCCGCGCCCCAGGAAATGGAGTCGACGTTTCCAGTCTCCGCTTCGATTTCCATCCGCAGAGCGGCGAAACCAATCATAGCTGGAAGAGTCTCCAACTCTTCGTACAACAGGTCCAACTTTGCGTCCAATACTTTACCGACGTCCTCGATGGTCAAACCTCCTTGGCAGGAAATCGCCGGTTCGTTGAACCAGCCGTTTAACACTAACCGACCTTTGGAAACGTCTTTCGTTCCTTTGACCTCTCTCACGCCGTGCGGTAATCTGGGATCGAATATTGTCAACCGATTAAACTTTGGCTCGATTTCCTCGAATAACTGCGTCCTCTCCACGATTTCCGTCGGATCAAAACTTTGCCAATAATTCGCGCGTTCCGGTCGCATGATGGTCGTCTCCCCGCCGCGAAAGTATCTACCACTTTTACTAGGACTACTACTTTTGTCGTCGTCGAAATTTTTCGTCAGCGAGAACACAAACGCCAACGGGCCGTGCGGCACGTCCGCGTGTAACTCTTGCCCCATCCCGTCCACGTAACACGACATCCAAATCGGCGTAAAATTCGACAAAGCGAGGTTTTCTCTCGCGTATTTCAACAACTCCTCTTCAAACTTTACGTAAAACTCATTTAATGTCTCCCCCTCGTAATAATACTCTTTCGCCGGTGTTCTTAACTGCGTGTACTGATTCTCCACGTGCCAATAATCCCAGCAAAACCGTTCTGCATTTGCTTTCTTCGCGTTCGAGTGGTTGTTTTGAAATGAAGAATATAACTTTTCCGCGTGTTCATAAAACGAGTCTTTGGTGAAATAATGTTTAGCTCGTTCGTTCACTTCAACTTCAACTTCCGATGATGATGATGATGATGAATTTGATGATGACAATGCTCGACGAAAATGACACCTCTTTTTCCTCCTCCTCGAAAAGGAAACAGAAGAAGACACAGACGCAGAAGAAACAGAAGGAGCCCAAGAAACTGCGGCAAAAGCACCTCCTCTTCCTCCTCCTCCTAAACTCGAAGAAGAACAAGAACAACAAGAAGAGTTTGAACGCATCATCATCTTCGTGTTGTTGAAAAAAGTTCGTTATGAAGTTGTAAAATCAGCTGTTTTTTTTGCCTTCCGAACAAAAAAGAAGCAAATTTCTCTTTTTTTTCACCTTTTGAACCTCACCGTACTCGACCGATCGTCTCTCTCACTTTCTCTCCGTTATTATACTAGGTACACTTTATATACACTCTGTTACTTTTATTAAACACACACGATAATAGAACAACTTTAACAACATCAGAAGAAGAAGAAGATAAAGAAGAAGATAAAGAAAATAAAATGAGCGGCGCCGCGTTTCATAACAACAAAAACGCCAACTTAGCGGCACGAATCAAACGCATGATGCAAAAAGACGAAGAGGTTGGGAAAATCGTCAAAACCACCCCGTTGGTGATGGCGAAAGCGCTGGAACTGTTTTTAACGAAACTGTTTAAAGCGACCGCGGATACGGCGTTAGCGCACGGCGCGAGGATAATCAACCCGGTGCACTTGAAAGGAGCAATCAGTGACAACGATGAGTTTGATTTCTTGGAAGACGTGGTGAAAGGAGTGCCGGATTTACCACCACCGCCGGATCCTGCGGAACTCGCGGCGAAGTTGTTGGAACGAGTGGACGAGGACGGGAACCCGAAGAAGAAAGAGAAAAAGAAGAAAGAGAAAAAGACCAAGACAACAAATCCTAAAGGAAAAGGAAAAGGAGGAAATGGAGGAAAGAAGAGAAAGAACAACGACGAGGAAGACGACGACTCCGAGGACGACGACGAAGAGTTTGACGAAGACGAGGAAGATACCGACGAGGAAGAAGACGAATACGAAAGCGACGACGACTCCGAGGAAGAAGAAGAGAAGCCGGTGGTAACAACGACGAGCAGGAGCGGTCGAAAGATCTCTGCGAAGAGTTACGCGGAAGACGACGACGCGAAAAAGAAGAAGAAGAAATCGCCGGTGACAAAAAAAGCGAAGAAAAGTAAAGCGCCCGCTCCGCGGAAAGAAGAAGAAGAAGAAGAAGAAGCGGATGCGGCCGCTGGTAATTTAGGATCGTTTGACGACGATGATTTAGTCGGCGTAGCAATACCTGCACAGGAGGACGATTACGACGAGTGATAATTTTCATTCGTTCGTTGAATGTAAGTTTTGTATATTGTTTTACAATTGTGTAATTTTTTCTTATGCGTTCTAAAAACTAAGCGTGTGCTCTACTCTAGTAGCGCTGCTGCGTCTCTCTCTCTTTTCTTCGTACTCATTTCGTATCGTATATCCGAGTTATTACTTTCTTCTATTATCTTTATTATTCTTTGTTATTATTATGTTAAGCCCCCAAGACGATTTCAGTTGCCATGGAAGGTTTGTCCAAACACGCGCCTCGAATCCCGCCGGTAGTTTGCGATCTCGCCTTGCTGTTCGTCGGCCCCACGTTTCGCACGACCGAAGACGCCGTTCGATCAGTCGCCAGTTTCGCGGCGTTCGTAACGGAAATTTGGTTACTCGCAAACGCCGTCGTCGGAGTGTACGCGTTCTCTTTGATGTCCAAACGGAAAAATCCGTGGTTCAAAGCATCTTTCGCCGTGATGCGCGTGTCCGGATCGTACTCTAACAGTCGACTCAACAAGTGTCGGAGTAAGGTGCCCGTTTCTTCGCACTCGAAACGCTCTCGAATCATGATACCCAACGGCTGCACCGCTTGTACGGCGCGTTCACTCTCGATATCTTTAGCGCCTTCAGGCCAGCTCAACTCGTACGTCTCCGAATTAAAGTATTTTTCGACAGTTTCCTTGGAACTTCGTTTGATGACATCCGTGTGCATGTGACCCAACACGTTGCGCATCATCGCCAAATGCTCCATGTTCTCGTGCGTTTGGAAGAGCGCGTCTCCGGTCAAAAGTTCTATCAATATGCATCCGATCGACCACATGTCGCACGGATAGGACCAGCCGGTACCGAGGATGATTTCTGGCGCGCGGTAGTGTCTCGTCGACACGATCGTAGAATGGTATTGATCTTCCAACGTCGTGCTTCCGAAATCGATGAGTTTGATCGCGCTCGTAACCGGCACCTTGATTGTGCACGCACTCGTCGTCGTCGTCGTTGTCACCACCGCCGCCGACGTCGCCACATTCGTCGCGTTGTTGTTGGCATTTATATCACCACTGACGACTCGCACGTACCCGGGAGCTTCCAGTAAAACGTTTTCCGGTTTCAAATCCGTGTGCGTCATTTTCAACTCGTGCATAAACGCCACCGCTTTGATCAACTGCTTGGCAAACTTCTGAACCAACGCCAAAGAAAACGGTTTGTAGTGGTTCTTCTTCATGAAATCAAACAAAGACAACCCGTACATGTCAAACATCAAACACGCGTGCCCTTCGTGCTCGAACGACTCTTTCAATCTGATGCAATGAAACTCGTCGCGTTCGTCTCTTCTCCCAATCTCTTTCAAAACGTCCACTTCAATTTTCGCCGCCGCTTTGTACTTTGGCACGTTCCTGATCACTTTCACCGCGCAGTACTCTTGCTTCACTCGATCGTAGCACTCCAAAACCTTCCCGAACGTTCCCTCGCCTAACGGTGCTAAAATCTTAAATCGATCGTTCGGTCCGAGCGATTCGCCTAAAGTATACTCAAAGTGCCCTTCCTCGTTGGTCGTTTTCGTCGTCGGCCCCGGACACCCGGCGCCTTCTCCTCCTCCTTTCTTCGTCGAAACTTTTTCGCCCCCCTCTCCCGCGGCGGCGGCTACTTTCTTATTATTATTATTATTCGTCTTCTTTTCTTTCTGTTTCTCTTCTTTCTCTTGTTGTTCTCGATCGCACCTCTCGTCCACCTCTCGATGATGATGTGATTGAATCTGTTGTTGTTGAATTTGATTTTTTTGGTCCAAAAAAACGACTTTTCCTTCTCCGAGAAGAAGAGAGGAAAACGACGATGACGTGACATCGGCTCGATTTTGATTTTGATTTTGTTTCGTTCTTTTCCTATTAGTATTACTTTGTTGTTTTTCTATCGTCTTCCCCTCGGGGGGCGTTGAAATTTGTTGTTGCCCTCTCGTTGTTGTTGTTCTCTGTTTTTAAGAAAAGAAGACGGGTTTAGCGCGTTAGTTGTTGATCATCCCTCTAACGAGTAATCTCGGAAACAACAAACAGAAAGGAAAAAAACGGCGGGAAAGAAAAAATAAAAATGGTATAATACCTTTCTGTTGTTGTTACTGTTACTATTCAAAACGAACTCGACGTGTGGTTCTTCTTCTTCTTTAATCATCTTCCTCTTGTTTATATTGATGATGTTGTTGTTGTTCTTCTTCTTCTTCGTCCTCGCGCGAACTCGTTCCTCGCGATGATTATTATTCGATGACGATCCCATCATCCTCATTAGACGGCGCTCCTGCTCCGGTGCCTCTCTTGTGTTCTGACGAGAACGAAGAGACAAAAAAAGTGAAAAGAAAAAAAAAACGAGGGAAAGAAATTTTAACAGAAGAAGAATAAAAAATACGCGAGAGAGATTAGACGCACTTTTATTAATATCTCCACTAAGAAGAATGACTGCTAAGATTCTAATGGCATCGTACGTAATTCTGCTTCTGTCGAAACTCTCTCTTCTTTGTCTTCTTCTTTCTGCGACGACGAACTTCGGGGTTTTCGCCGAACGGGAGTTAGTTTTACCCGTAGGAAAAGAGTTGGAACTTTCTTGCGAGTTGGAAGATTTCGAGAAAGCGAACGAGGTTGCACAAAAACTGGCGAGAGAAATCATCGAACGAGGAGGAGACAGAGGAAACAACTTTTACAACGTTCGCGCGCGAGAAAGCGGGCGCTTGAGATTTACGCACGATACTTCTCAGTATGGTTTAGAAGAGACGATGAATAGCGAGAGTTTGATGCAACGCACGGCGAATACGGGGAACCCAGGAGTGATGTACGCGAGAGTGGAAAACGTAAACGTGAACAATCAAAATTGGCCGTATTTTCAGTTCGGTAAAAGAGACGCGACGATGAGTATCATGTGCGCGCCACCATCGTCTGCGAAATACTATTCGTACGTGACGTACGTTTGGAGGAAGACCTTTGGTGCTTTGGGTTTGCGTTCGCTGCGACAAACCGTCTCCGCGCAAGCGAGTTCGTCACCGGTGAATAACAAGAATGTTCGAGGGTCGCGAGCGTTTCGACGCGCGCTCGTTATTATAAGCACGGCTTCCTCGAAGACGTTTCATGATTTGAAAGAAGTGCTTGAAAATACTGGCATTGCGTCAACGTCCATTGAACTCGAAGCGCTTCGATACGACGAGTTGAATTTTCTTCCGTCAATAATCGCGGATGATTTGACGACGAGCTTTCGAGTCGGGATTTGGCCGTTGAAAGGCGCCGAGGCGCTCGGCGTGTACGCCAGATACGAATGGCCGGCGATGATTGTTCGTGGTCGCGAGCCGGCACGCGCAGCGAACAGTGGTGGTAATTCTCTTTTCAATATGTTATCGTTAGCAACGATATCGCGACCGACGACGAGGCAACAACAACCAGAAGAAGAAGAAGATGAAAGACAACATCCAGACGTGTTTTACTCCAAAGAATATCTGCCGATGCGCGGGCCAAACGACGCTTTATTCCCGTCGTCGTTAAACGACGAAGAAAAAGATTCGCAATCAAAGATTCATCATCGCGCGATGAAACAGAAAACTTCGTTAAATGCCGCCGCCGATGAATTTCAATCAAAACTTACGAACGCATTCGGTAACGCGAATAAATTCTTTTTGGAAAGAGTCGTAGTCAACGACGGCGCGAAATGCTTGAGTGATCCTTCTTATCAGCCGTTTTCTCTTCCTGGCGTTAACGTGAGATCGGGTTGTTTTGGTTCCACCGCCGACGCCGCCTACAGTCTGAGCGAAAAGCTCGTGAACAATTTGGGCGAGCTTTCGGATGGAAACATCGTCGCCGATGCCAGCGCATTAACCGAAGAGTCGCAGGACTTTATCGTTCTCGTTTTTGGCGAAAACGCAGTACACGACGGAAGAGCGACTTTTTTCAACGTCGCGGCGTACACCACGGGCGATCCAGTTTCCAGCCGACTGACCGATCGATCTGCGCTCTTCGTTTCCATCGTCGCCTCGTTGGACGACCGCTCTTTCGACGAGAGCGCTTCGTCTCCTTCGTATTACTCTGCCGCGTTTGCAACGTCTGAACGAGCCTGTTCTAAACTGAAGAGCGCTTCGATAAAATCGCCGTGCGCGGTTATGCTCGAGAGAAACTTTGGAAACGTCTTTTTGATCGAGCGGGTGTACTTAGATCCAAAAACTGCCACCGCGCCAAAAGATATCGCCAAGACGCGCGCGTTCGTCGTTAAAGTATAATAATAATCGTTGTGATGCTTCGTTTATTTTGTAACGATCGATTTTATCATCATCGTCATTGTTAATATACTACGTACGCTTTTGTTGTTGTTTGGTCACTTGAAATATTTTTTCATCTTTTCGTCGTTTTCAGTTCGTTGTTTTGTCACAAAAATGTCCTCTTTGTGCGTGATTTGCGCTCGCCCAAACTCGAATTACAAGTGTCCCAAGTGTCGTCAGCCGTATTGTTCCGTGAAGTGCAACAAGGAACACAGAGGAGGAGGAGAAAACGCTTCTTCGTCTTGCGTCGTCGTTTTACCGAAGAAGGCAACGAAAGAAGAAGAAGAAGAAGAATTGGTTGAAGGAGAATTGGAATTGGAATCTTTGTTGACGACGACGAAAGATACTAATAATACTAATAATACGTTGAAGAAGAAGAGTATAAAACCAAAACCGACGAGGACGTTCGAAACCGATTCCGAGGACATTCATCGACACCGGTTACGACGAGAACACTTCGCAAAGTTGGCGTTGAATTTACCTCTTTTGGAGAAATTACGAAGCGAGAGATTGTTGGAAACGTTGAAAGCGGTCGATAACAGCGCTGAAGAAAGCAAGAAGAAAGGAGAAGAAACTGCTTTGGAAAACGCGCTGAAGAATTCAGATTTTCGCAAGTTTGCGGAGGACGTGTTAGATACGATCACGACTGGGAAGGAAGAGAGAGAAAGAGAATAATAGGAGGCGTAAATTAAATCACCGTCGTCTCGTCTGTATGAGCGCTTACTCAAACAACTCTTCGTCGAACGACGCGGCGGGCGGGAAAATGTTTCTAAATAACTGGAAGCAGAAAGCGGAGGAGTTTAAAAAACGCGCGAAGGAAAAAGTTGAGCTGGTGAAGGACAAAATCGAAGAACAAAAACGAGACGCGAGTTCGCCTATTGGGAAGTTAGCGAACCGAATGAATACTCAACAGAGCCCGAGCGCGGGTAGTCCCGAGAGCCGACATCTAGAGCAAAAACAAACTCCGGTATCCTCGTCATCTGCGGGCAAGTTAGTGAACAGAATGGATAGTTTGGAGTTGAACGCGACGTCGATGAACGCCGAGAAAGCCGCGAAAGAAGTAGACAAATTACATCCCGGATTTTTCGAGCCGTATCGTAAAGATGAAGATGAAGATGAAACGAACAGGAGCGAAGAGAGAATAAACGCGTCGACGGATCCGTCGTCATCATCGTCAAACAACGACTCCATTAAATTTGACGCTTTGAAAGAGTCTTTGAAAGAGATTCCGCGAGATTTTTCGCCGAAGGATCTGCGACGCGAAGAAGAGCGACTGATGGCAATCGTAGAAACCGTACAAACTAGAATCAATGGGGAGATATATAAGAAACGAAACGAAGTTGGTCACGCGTCGCAGAAGATATTGGATATACAAAACTCTTTGACGAGAGCAAATGTGGTGCTTAAAAATGGACGACGCGCTTTAGAAAGATCACAACACGCCGTCGACGTCAAAATTCGAGCCGTGCACACGAATAAAAGGAAAGAAAACATGGTTCGCGTTTTGCGCGTCGTAGAAGAGTTGCGGAGATGTGGCGAGCGGGAAATCTCAATTCGAGAGAAGATTGGGAAGGGCGACATTTCGGCAGCCATAGTCGAGTATGGCGAAGCGAAGAACGCGTTAGAAGCACTCAGTGCATTAGACTGTACAAAACAAGCGATCGAAGACTTGAACCTGTTGAAGTTTGAAGTCGAACGTGGCACCAGAGATGCTTTCGTGCAGGCATTCTCAACCGACGAAGATGGAGACTCCTTGTACGAAAAAGCGTTCCAAGGCGCGCTCGCTTTAGGACACGAACGCGCGGCGGAACTCAGCGCGGAATGTTTTGCAACTGCGAGAGATTCGTTACTCGTTCAATCTCAAGCTGAAGATCCAGTAGGCGGCGTTTCAAGAGCTGCACATCTGTTGTTTAAGCGCTTGCATTTTGCAAAGGCGTACCACGAGAAGAAAATCGCAATGGCGAATAAGAACGACGCGTTTGAAACTCTTCTCGCGGATTCTCTCGCAAAGTCAAATTTAGAAGCACGAACGACAGATACCGCCTACCACGCGCTGAATGCACTCGAAATAGCTATCCGAACAGATTCCGGACGTCAAAATAGCAGCGCGACGTTTAACGCCGACCCGAACGTCGCCCGGATGACTTTACGAAAATGCCGTTTGTTCGCGGATATGTGCGAACAGTTTGCCGGAGCTGAAACCGTCTACTCGCGAACGAAAAGTTTAATGGACTGCGCAATTGACGTCTTATCCGACGCGCAAAGGAAACCGAGACTCGGCGAGTTAAAACTAGCGTTCGAGCGAGAGACGTGGACGAAACTATCGAACGATCTCGCGAAGAAAGCGAGAGCGGAAGCGCTAATGGCGTCGTCGATTGAAGAGCGAGTGGGGAGCACGAATGGTTTGATCATGAATGCTGATGATATCGATCATCAAAGCAAAGAAAAAGCGATGAGAGCGATAGATTGGGTCGAGCGGCGCGAACATCCGTTTGCCGGTGAACGCTTCGTCGGGAGCGACGATGCGGTCTTGAAAATGACAAACAATGAAGAAAATCTACTGCTCTCGCCGCAAGAATCGTCTAAGATGATGAACGATAGTGATGTTAATCAAATGAGCGCGGTTGCAGCTATGGCGAAACTGAATGGTGGTGCCGCATTGAGTGCAGAGCATGGAAAGGAAGAAGATGCGTCGACGAGTAAGACTGTGACGGCGTCTACTGCATACTTACTCGAGAGCGTTCGCGTCTTTGCCTCGCTCGCCGCGGAGTCGCCAACGATGAGCGCAAATAGCAAATGCAGAAGTAAACTCAAAGCTTTCGATGCTTGCAGAGAAATGTTTGAACTCGCGTTATTCAACGTGTTTGTTTCTTTCGGTAACCCGAGATTGCTTGTGCACACGAGTGGTCAGCTTTTGGATGACCATAACAAAGATGCGTTGACAAACAGATTGAAACAAACGCTCACAAAATTAGCATCGCGAGGAGGTTTGTTTGCTTTGAAACCACCGCCGCCGATTATTCATCAGCAACAACAGCAACATCAGCACGCGAATACTCCTGGTGATGGTAGTGGTGGTAACAACCAAAACGGTACCGCGATGCCATCAGCATCATCTGCAGCTGCAGCCTCGACGACAACGCCAGTCGTCTCAAAACTCGGCGCAACCTTTAGAAAACGTTCCCAAAACGCACGCGCACAAATCGCGAGTTCTGGAAACATGTTTGGACTGAAAGAGCGCGTGGTCGCGTTAGAGTCTCTGGCGTGTGTAGCTTCAATATTCGAAGAGTTGAAACCAACTTTTGAGCGTTGGGTGGGAGAAGATTCCTCCTCCGTCGTCGATAAGTTCTTTACGAAAGTTGTGCACGCGGTGGACGATTTGCGCGAACACATTTTGAGTAGAGTTGCTGAGTTATTGCTCGATCTTTCGTGGTTGCTAGATGAGATTGGCGATTCGGATTTCAAAATCACAGATATGCAGTCTATGAAGAAAGCTGCGCTCGGGAAGTATAATCAGAAAGAAATGCCGTCGGTGTTGTCGGCGTCGGAATGGACGACGCAACTCGGACAAGTGCTGGCGCAGTTTGCGACGAAACTTCGCGTCTCTGAAGTGACCGCGGTGAACGGAAAAATCTTGTGGGAACTCGGCGCGCAACTCGTGTCCAATGCCATCGTGAGAGGATTTGCGAAAGTGAAAAAATGTAGCGTTGATGGACGCGCAATTATGCAAATGGACGTCCAAACGGTGCAGCAACACTTTCAGACGCACTACCCGTTCGAGAAAGTTCCTCCTCCGTTAAATTTAGACTTTAGATACGTGGAAACGTATATTAAAGCGTTCTATACCCAAGAATCAGAGCTCGTTCGATGGACCATGATCCACCCGGAGTATACGAGTGAACAAAAATTGGTTTTGGTATCGCACGTCGCGCACGCGTTCAAATGGACATCGAAACAAAAATTGGATTGTTTGTCAGAAATTCAAAATTCAGATTTAGTGTAATTACATGTTGTATAGCGTATAAAATAACAATAAGAATGCGTAGTAATAAGTACTCTTGTTTATTCATCGTCGTCCTCGTCGTCCTCGTCGTCGTCCTCGTCGTCGTCATCATTACCTTTATCATCGTCCGAACCGTCGTCTTTCACCCACTCTCCGCCTTCCGAGACTTTCCAAACCTCTTTACTCGCCACGTACTCCACTTTGCTAAACTTCACCGCTTGACCTAATTTATCCCCGTCTCGATCGACTAACGTCCACAACGTCGCGTCTTTTACCATGAACTCTTTCCCATTTTTCGATTTTCGAACGCCGTTGTAATTATAAACAACCCCTTTCTCCAAAGCGTCGTCCAACAACTGTCGTCTTTCTTTTTGTATCTCTTCGTCCTCGCCATCCGCGCTCTTCGTGCTCGGCATGCCAATAAAATCGTCCCATTCAAACTCCCACAACTTTAGCGCTGCTTTATTCGCGTAATTAAACGTGTCGTTCTCGTCGTGCGAGCAACAGACGAACGGCGCGTAAAACAGCGCTTTAACCCCCTCCGTTACCGGTACTTTCCGGTCGCCTAAAAGTTGCAAATCTGTTCTTTGTTTGTACGTGGACGCTAACGTCATCGATTGAAAAAACACATCCTTATTGTCCAAAATTCTTTGATTCGAATCGTTCTTGTTTGCTTCTTCTTTTCCATCTTGAACTCCTCCTATTATGTCGTCCTCCTCCTCCTCGTCTTCATCATCATCTTTATTCGACGACGACGATAAAGACGACGGTCTCGATTTCGTCTCCTGTTTCCTCGCCGCCGCGCGTTCTTTCTTCCGTTTATCTTTCTTCGCCATGTTCGTCACCACAAGAAAAGAAGAACCTCTTCTGCGTAGTCCTTCTTTTCGTCCTCCTCCTCGGTAGGAATAACATTTATTTAAAGGAACACACACGAAGAGAGAAGAAGAAGATAAAGAAGAAGAAGACATAAAAGGTTGTTGTTTTGCAGCAGAAAATATCATCGTTTTCTGTTGTTTTGTGAAAGAAATGAAGACAAAAACTTAAAAATAAGAGGTTTTTGACTAAAACGACTACTACGACTACTTGACAGTTTTATTTAGGATTGGCGAGCAAAGAATCTACGGTTTTAATATCGATGGGCAAAGGGGCGATACCTTTACTCATGTCGTACCCTTTTCTTCTCTCTCGATCGGTCGGCTGGGAAAGCGTTTGTTCACCCACGATGGGAACGGTTTTACAGATAACCGATAACACGGAGATATCGTTCGCGGAAGATGAAAAAATTTCGGCGACGCGAACTAAGGTTTGCGCCAAGTTTAGCCTCTTCGTGTACCCTTGTTGACTGTCGCCTTGAAACACGTACAAGTCTTGGAATTTCACGTCGTACATGTTGTCGACGAGTCGCGCGGACAAATCCGCGAGAAGTAGAGGCCCGTTGCCTCTTAACTCCCCGGATCTCACGACAGTTACGTTTTCCGCTCCGAAAATTTCCTTCGCCGTCTCTTCGCTTTGCTCGTAGCCGTCCAAAGTCCCAATAATAGGTTCCCCAACCGCATTTCCAATTGGTAACGCGACTTGTCCAATCTGTACGGTTTCTCTTTGTTGATACGGTTCGTTTTGCGTCTTGAACGGCGCTTTCTCTTTTCGATTGATCCCTACTCTCGATAATAAAACGCACTTATCATCAACTTCCCCGCTATTTACAATCTTCATCGCTTTTAAATCTTTCATCGCTTTCATCTGTTTCGCCCCGGACTCGTGGCAGAATATATACGTCGTCGTCGACGACGCCGAGGTCGACGCGCTCCTCTCGCTCGCAAAAGTGGATATTTTCGCAAACTGTTCCTTGGTGCAATAAAACCGCTTCTCAAACGTCTGCTCATCCATCCCTTCCGTCATCGTCTCTGAATTTTCCATCTTCTCTCCAAACACCACGGAAATATTAGTACTGCTCCCATTCCTCGGCCGTCCAGCGGAGAGTCCCATCACGAGTTTCCCGGTCGACGTCTCTTGACCCACTAACGCGATGTTTACATTTTTTTCTTCATCTGATGATGATGATGCACTAGTAGTAAACGATCGAGAGATTCTTCGCTTAGTATGCCTCGATTTTTGTGATCTTCTGAAAACAACATCGTAAGAAGATTTAGTATTAGTATTCGAAGTTTTGATCGTCGTCATCATCGTCTGTGTTTCAAGACTACTCGTCGTTGTTGTTCTCGTTGTTGTTGTTCTCGTAATACTATGATGACGCAAAAGTTTTATTACTTTTAAGGAAAAAAGCAACCAAAGAGTGAATTTGCAAATTTTGAGGAAAAAAGGAAACGAGGGCAGTTTCCTCTAGTTTTTTTCTCCAAGAGAAGAGAGAATTCATTTAAAGCTGGAAAAAAGGTCTCGCGAGAGAATTCGCTTCTGCTTTTTGTGTGTTGTTTGTGAGCGTTAAAGAAAAGTTTATCCGCGAAACGTGATAATAAAAGTTGCGCTCGCGTAAAACTACTTTTGCACGACTACTGTTACGACTCCTTTGAACTGCTCTCTGCGTTCCTTTTAATCTCTTCTTCTTTTAAGAGTAGAGTATTAATCGAGTAGTCCAGTAGTAAAATTTGGGAAAGCCGGCGCAGATGACGACAGACAGGAAGTGCGTTCTCGTTATACATTTATATATATTTTGTTTCTTCGCGCGTTTATATAGAGTATTCGTGGTAGTGTTGCTGTGGTCGACAAAAACCTTTGATCATCTTCGATCGCTCTCTTTCCTTTTCGTGCATCTTCACGCGCCTGTTTTTGAGAGAACAAAGAGAGAGAAACGAGAAGGCTTTTAAAAGTGGTGTTGGTTGCCGCTTGGGGAAACATCCCCGAAAGCAATTAGACTCTCTCTCTTGTCTTGTTTTGTCTATCTCTTTTCGATGTAACTGACCACCATTACTCGTTAATAATAAAACGTTTTGTTCTTCTCTCTCTTTTAATCACCACAGACACCACTACAAAGGCTCGCGAATGGTGTCCCTCGGACGAGTCGTCGCGGCGCCGAAACCAATAAATTTACCCTCGCAACGTTTCGAACACGATCCAACGTCGACTTTAATGAACGATCCGTCGATAAAGTTAGTCAATCGAGGAGGAGAAAGAGAAAGAGGAACGAACGATTCTTCGTTGGATAATAATAATAATAATAATAACAATCATCATCAAAACGGAGAATCATCAGATACCATGGCGAATAAAGAGCAGCAGCACAACTTGCCAGAGCGAGCGAGTTGGGGCAAGAGTTGGGGAAGCGGCGGCGACGGAGAACTCGGGAACAGTTGGAACCATCATCGCGAGAGTAATAATAATAATAATGCGAATGCGAATTATAGAAATGGAGGAGGAGGAGGAGGAGGATCGTCCAACGGAAGTAGTTATCAAAACGGCGGCTTCGGCGCTGGCAGTAAAGCGGACACGTCGGAGGATTGGCGACGACGCGAGCACAATCAAGGAGGAGCGCCACCGCCGGGACCGCCGCCGCAGTGGGCGGCGAAAGCAAACGAAAACGACAACACGACGACCGACGGAGCACCGCGGGTGAAAAGAGAGATTCAACACGAAGTTGCTGGAGCGATTGCGAATTTGCACATTCCGCAAGGCGATTGGGGAGAGGACGATCAGATGGACTTTTCGGACCCTCCACCCGGCGGCTTCCAAACGACGACGAGGACCAGAGGCTCCGGGAACAGTTTTGATGGAGGCGAATCCTCGCGCACGAGAAGAAGCTCGGACCAAAGAATGCCAGAACCGAGAAACGTGAAAATTTTACAGAAACCGAAGAAGAAAGAAGAAAAAGAAGCGATATTTTCCTCCGCGAACTTGCCGGAAAGTTTGCGGGTGTTGAAGCGTCAACCGGGAGAAGAGAAGAAATTGTGGACGCCGCCGGGTGAAAAAGCTACGACGACGACAACGAGCACGTCTTCGCCGCCGAAATTGTCCGCGTCGGCATTCACTCCTGGGACGACTATCATCAGTGGCACGTCTACGCCTACATCGACACCACCATCGAAATCGAGACCACCGTATCATCCTAGCACCAACGGAGATTACGCACATCTTCAGGGCACGTCTCTCTTTCACGCCTCGACGCCCCCGGTAACACCGCCACCACCACCGGGCGCGCCGCCGCCGCCGCCGGGCGCGCCACCGCCGACACCACCAGGTCCACCCGCACCTTTGCCGCCAACACCACCACCGGGCACGAAACCTCCGCTTTCCCCGTACGGCGCGTCCGGTTTGACTTTGTCTGGATCGAACGGTTCTCTGCAACATCCGCCGACGCCGCCGGGACCTCCGCCAATAGACACCGCGCACAGATCACCGCGCGGCGTGTCTCCTATGCGTCAACCGCCGAGTCCGCCGCCCGGTGCGCCACCGCCGCCGCCGCCGCCGCCAGGCGCACCGCCGGGCGTTGGGATGCTCCCTGGTAAGAAAAATGGCGACTCTCCATCATCTGCTTCAAAGAAAGCGTCGATGAAGAAAAAGAAAGTTCAGTTAGAACAGGGTGGAGGGACGACGACGGAAGGATCACCGGATACGAGCGGTGATGAATTGCAGCAGCGAACGAATAAGAAAACGAATAAGAAAACGAATAAGCAACAAAACAAAAAGAAATCTGGTGGGAACGCTCCAAGTCCTTCATCGACGATGCCTCCGCTTCCTCCGGGACCGCCTCCGATAGAAGCGAAGAAATCCTCTGCGACTAAGCGAGGCGCCGCGAAGCATAGCACAGTAAAACCGGGATCATCAGGAACGTTACGAGGAAGTAAGAAAGGAAGCCAAAGTTCGATGTGCAGCAAAGACTCGGACGGATCGAAATTTGAAGACTGCGAAGAAGACTCAAACGAAGCGGAGACGCCATCGAAAAGAGGCGGAATCCTTGGTTGGTTTGGGTTTTAAAATACGAGGAAGATGGTGGGAGATTCTTACACACAACCTGGATACTATTAACATTCATTTTTTTGTGAAAATAAACGCGTGTAAAGTATAAAACAAAGTCACACTTTCTAATCATTCTAATAAATTCTATCTCAAGCGCTCACAACTTGTACCGACCCGCCCCAGCTCCGCCGGGTAAAGCCTGTTTTGATACCACCTCTTCTATTTGTTTCTTCACGTGATTCTTTGCCGCGGTCACGCATCTCTCGGTTGGACCTTCAATCAGTAAAAACAATCTTCGTTCACCCATTGGAATCGCTCTTCCAGGAGGATAGTACGTGCCCTTGACGGTCACCACTGCGCCGGTGAAATCGTTGATCTGTTGGAGTTGATCTTTATGCGTAACTTTCCACCTGGCGTATTGCGGGAAATCGTTAATCTCGAGCTCAGATTCGAAGTGACTCTGGCCTGCAGCTTTAGTCATTCCGCCCGTGGACATCTTATGCTGCGCGTTCAAAGCTGCCGCAAAAGCAGCAGCCTTGGCTGCACCAGCTGAAGCGCCATGCGCCAAAGCTGTATTTTGCGCGAGCATGATTGCATTTTGAGCGGCAGAAGACGACATAAACGCAGCGGCGGAATTGGCAACGTGTCCTGCTTTTGCCGCTTGATCTCTGAGTACAGTCGTGTCGTTCGTGGGAGGATTATGATTCGACGAAGACGTTTTACCTTTACCCAAGGACGAGGCAATTTTTCCAGCCGCAGCTTTGGCTGCGGCGACGAGCGCACTCGCTTTCTGCGCTTCGGCGTCTGCTGCAGACGTCGGAGCATTCAAGCCTCCTTTCTTGGACATTTCTTTGAAGACTGCATTTGCTGCCGCTTGCGCAACTTGTGCCGGCGTTGCGCCGAATTGCGACGCCAACGCGACTGCCGTGGACGCTTTGGCTTGTCCAGGCGCCATTGAACCTCCAGCGGAATTTGGGTTCGCGCCTTCGATTGCTGAAACCGACGATAACCCGGCGGCACCCCACTTCATGTCACCTCCGCCGTCATCATCGTCGTTATTATCCATGTTCTCGTCGTCGTCGTCGTTATCATCTTCGACGATTAAACCAGCGGCTTTCGCAGCTTGGCGTTTTTCCTTCTTCAACGCGTCGGCTTCGGATTGATCAAATTTAAATCCAGACCCACCGAAACCGGAACCGTTTGCCATAACTTCGTTATTCTTTCGTTTATTCCCGAACGCTTCTGCGAGTGCTAATACATCTTGCGGCACTGGTTGCTTTGCTTCACGCATAGCTTTCACGAGATCTGGCGCGAAACGTTCCTCGTCTCGTGAAATGAACGTCACTGCGGTACCTTTCTCTCCCGCTCTTCCCGTTCGCCCGACTCGGTGAACGTAATCCTCCAAGTGGTTCGGGCAATCGAAATTTATGACGAGCTTTACATCTTTAACGTCCAAACCTCTCGCTGCGACTGAAGTAGCGACTAAGACGTTACATACGTCCGTTTTAAAATCAACAATCGTACATTCCCGATCGGCTTGCTCTTTCCCGCCGTGCAAAGAGAGACACGGATAACCAGACTTTAACAAATCTCGGAATATCGTATCGCACTTATCTTGCGAAGCTACGAAGATGATCACTTTTCCTTGTTCGTAATACTCCCCTAACAATTCCAGCATGCGAATGAATCGATCTTCTTCTTCCCTTAATTCGACGAGCTGCGTGATATCGGAATTCACCACCGAACGGCCCCCTACTTGAATCTCGATTGGATTTTCCAGCGCCGCTCGAGCGATATTCTCCATCGCGCGCGGAAACGTCGCGGAAAACATAACCGTTTGACGATCCGGGCGCGTGTTTGCTAATATTCTCGTTATTTGCGGTTCAAATCCCATATCAAACATTCTATCGGCTTCGTCCAAAACGAAGTAAGTGATGCGTCGTAAATTTGTGATTTTTCCAGCCCCGGTCGTGAGAATATCAATCATTCTTCCGGGCGTACACGCGACTGCTTCGCACCCACGCTTCAAATCGGTGATTTGTGATTGAACACCAGATCCACCATACACGGACACGCATCGAACACCAACCGTTTTACCAAACTTTCGACACTCTTTACCGATTTGCGTCACCAATTCTCTCGTCGGTCCGACAATCATTGCAATCGGACCGTCACCGTTTTTAATCTCCGGTTGATCTTTAATGTGTCGTAACATCGGTAGTATGTAAGCTAGTGTTTTACCAGAGCCAGTTTTAGCGACGGCGATGCAATCGCGACCGCTCATGATGATCGGTAAAGCTTGCGCTTGAATCGGCATGGGGTTCTCGAAACCCGAACGCCGAATGAGTTCCATGATTTTATTCGACAACCCAGCTTGATTCCACGATTTAATCGGTTTTGGTACTTTTTTACCGCGACACGATATCCCGTCGAGTTTCGTTCGAAGCTTTTTGACTTCTTCTTTTGTCATTTTAGACATTTCGTATGCTTCGATGTAGAAATTTTTCCGAAACGGAGGGTAGTCAATGTCCGAGTGCACCACTGCTCCGAGTTTATCTGCTTTGGATAACTTTGCTTTTTGCTTGGCCGCCCACTCGTCGTCCGAATCGCTTTCGTACATGGCGAGTTCTTCTTTATCGTCCTCGTCTTTGCCACCTCCGTCAGTTGTCGTCGCAGTTGCTCCTTCTCCATTATTGTCTACACCACCCGCGTCAGTCGTCTTCTTCTTCGTCGTCGTCGTCGTCTTCTTCGCGTCCTCGTCCTCGTCGGGTTCACCTTCCGAATCTTCGTCGAAGAATCCTCGGACGATGTATTCCGCCTTCACTTTGATTTTACTTTTCGCGTTTTTGATGGCTTGTTCAGACGCCGGCGCTCTCGTTTTCACGTCGACGATGGATTTCTTCTTTTGTAGCTGGACGACGGTATTTCCTTCCTTCTTCTTCTTGCCGTTATCATCGACATCCATGGCATCTCCGTCCTTCTCGACGAGAACTCTCGCCGCTCTCTTCGCTGCTCTCATAAACTCCGCCTCTAACGCTTTTTCTTCCTCTTCTTTCTCTTTCTTCAACTTTGACGCTTCGTCTTCCTTCTCGGCTAACTGTTTCGCTTTCTCCTCCGCTTTCGCTCTCTCTTCGTTCATCGCTTCGTCGTTCAAATTCATAAACGCTTCCAGAGGATCATCTTCATCGTCTTCGTCGGCATCTTTCTTCGTGTTTTTGTTGTTATCATCCTCGTTGTCCTCATCGTCGTTGAGAAAATTCGGCGGTTTCCTTTTCCTCATCGCCGCGTTCGCGTCTTCGTCCTCGTCCTCGTCGTCAAACATCCCATCGTCGTCCATCATCACCGTTTTCCGTTCAAACCTCTTCTTCCCAACCACCGCTTGCAAAGCCGCCGCTTTAATCTCGTTCATTTTCTTCTTCTTCTCCTGCGCTTCTCGCCACTCTTGAAGCTTTCGTTTCCTCTGCTGTATTATCAAGTCGTCTTTGTTGTTGTTAGTATTATTATTCTTTGCTGCCGTTGTTGTCGGTGGTTCTTTTTCTTTTTCTTCCTCTTCTTCTTCATCATCATCTCTCTCTTCTGGACTTTCTCCGCCGTCCGACCGCAGTCCTCCTCTCGCTTTCCCTCTTCCTTTCACGCGTTTCTTATTCTTGTTGTTGTTGTTCGTTGGCGATGATGATTCTGGAATTGGTGACATTTCTTTCCTCTTTCTCGTTTTCTTTCCTTCTTCAACAATTTCTACCGCCGCCGGGGCCGCAGCAGAAGCATTAGGAGTCGTCTCTCGACCGCTGCTTCTGCCGCTCCTTCGATGATTTCGAGGAGGAGAAGGAGAAGGAGGCATTTTTATCTTTTTATATTTGTGATGTTTCAACACATTTTCTTCATCTCTTTCGTCATGCATTTTTTCTTTTTTCAGAATTTTTCTTCTTCTTCTTTTGTTTGTTTGACTTCTTCTTTTTGCTTCTTTTTGCAGCAGAGAGCTGTCGCCTAGAATTTCTTTCTCGCGCATGAAAGAAAAAAAATTCTTCACTTCACCAGAGTTACACACACGCACGCAAAAACGCTCTAATAAGAGAAGAAGAAGAAGAAGAAGAAGAAGAAGGTTATTCAGAATGTTTCGATTTGGAGGAGGAGGAGGAGGAAACAGATCGTCTTTGTTCGAAGCGCAATACAGAGCCTACCCGGTCTCGTTCATCGACCGCTCGGAGTTGGACAAAGGGGACAAAATCATCTTACCACCGAGCGCGTTGGACAGATTGTCGCAACTCGGAGACTTGGATTTCCCGATGTTGTTCAACATTGAAAACGTCAAGGAGAAAACAAAAACGCACTGCGGGGTTTTAGAGTTCATCGCGGACGAAGGCGTGTGTTATCTTCCGTACTGGATGATGCAAAACTTACGACTGGTAGAAGGGGACGTTCTGAGAGTGAAAAACGCGCGGTTACCGAAAGGGACGTTCGTGAAGCTGCAACCGCAAACGAGCGATTTTCTGAACATTAGCAACCCGAAGGCGGTGTTGGAAACGTGTTTGAGAAATTACACGTGCTTAACCGTGAACGATACGTTTATGATTGAATACAACAATAAGAGATATTTTATCGACGTGATTGAGGCGAAGCCGGCGGACGGGGTGTGCGTGGTGGAGACGGATTGCGAGGTGGATTTCGCGGCGCCGTTGGATTACGTGGAACCGGATTATAATAGTAAGGGAGGTTTAGGAGAAGGTGGTGGTGGTGGTGCAACGACGACGACGACAACGACGAAGAAAAGAGGAGATGGAGAAGAGGAGAGTTTTATGGACGTGGATGAGAACGGAGTGGTGGATTTGACCGGCGGAAGTACATCAACGCGAGCGAAAGACGAGAAAAAAGAAAAGAAAGATGAAAAAGAAGAAGAGAACAACAAAAATACGTTTTTAGCGTTCGCGGGGAGCGGGAACCGATTGGACGGAAAAGCGCCTAAAGTTGGGGAATCGCAACCGGTAAAAGTAGAGCTTCCGACAACCTCTTTACGGGTGACAAAAGAGTGGCAGAAACTGCGCGAAGGCGGCGTTTTAGGCGACGCCGAAGGCGCCAACGACGAAAAGAAGAAGAGTTTATCCGAAGCAGAAAGAGCGGAACGAAAAGCGGCTGGGAAAGTCATGTTTGGCGGCGGCGCGCGAGTAGCGGCGATGGCGAGGAAAAAACAAAAAGAGTCCGAGAAGAAGAGCGCAGACGCTGCTGACGATAAAAATGGGACGACCGAGAAGAAGGACGGCTTTAGCGCCTTCAAAGGCGGCGGTAACAAGCTGAGATAAAACGCGAGCGTAATAACATACGCGTTTCAATTATATTTTAGCACCTCTCGATGGAGTATACATAGAAATACAAACAAGTAAGCAATTATCAATGCTCTCTCTCTTTTCCTTTCTGTTTTTTTTACATCAACACCTTCTTCGCGTACGAGCGAATGCTCCTCCTCTTCTCCACCGCTTTAAACGTCTCCGGACTCGGCGCGACTTCTTCATCGTACATGGTATCGATAATTTCCTCCGCTCTCTCAAAATCGTTCGTATTCGCGCAGCATTGCAATAAAACGTTGTACGTCACCGCAGTTCTTGTGATCCCGTACTCGTTTGTCATCTTGGCGCATAAACTTGTCGCTTTCTGCCACAAGGGCATATTCTCTCTCCCAATGGTCAAATACCCTTTCACGAGTTCGACGACGGCGATTTCATCCGGCTTGCACACGCCGCCTTCAAACACTTGTTCGAACACTTTTTCTGCCATGTCTAAATCCCGACCGGCGATGCACGCCGCGATGCACGTGGACGCCGCGCGCGCGTCCGGTTCGATCCCATGGTCTCTCCCTAAAGACACGAGCAAATCGACGGCGGATGACGGCGCTTTCCTCTTGACGCAATCGCGGAGTTTTTTAGTCACGTCTCTTAAGATCTGATTAGAAGAAGTAGTCGTCTCAGAAGAAGAAGAAGAAGACGATGAAGAGCAAGTGTTTTGTCTTCTACTGTGACTACTTCTTTGAATGCGAGCGCCTCTTCTCGACGACGATGAAGACGAAGTGAAACTGTTGGACTCGTTTCTTTGTAACTGCCGCCACACCGCCACTGAATTCAATTTACTCATTGTCGCAGACATGATGACGACGACGCGCGAAAATACTACTTATCTTATTTATACGGGTTTCGGCGCGTGAACTGTGATGAACTTTTGTGATGTTTTGCTTCTTCTCCTTCTTTGTCTTCTTCTTTGTCTTCTTTTATCTCGAGGAAAGGAGGAGTGCTTTATAAGGCAATTAAGGGAACTTTTTTGTATTAATTAAATTCACTTTTGTTCGGTGGCATGTGGATGTGAGATGTCAAAGTCTTTTTCAAGAGTTTCTCTCCATCTCTCTAAAATAAATAGTATTTTACATAGCGCCGGCGGATTGAAACAACTGCCTCTCCGGCGGGTACATGTAACTCCAGAAGTTACACTTATCACCTCCGGCGGATTGCGGCGACTCGATGTCTACGCCTCGTTTGGGATACGAGTTTCTTTTTGCCTCGGCGTTTTTATCGCCGGCGACGACGCCGGTCATGTTTTCGATGTTCAGCAGCGTTTCCGCCTCGTCTTGGGAGAGGAAGTTGAGCACTTCCGTGGCGACTTGAAAAACTGGTTTGTTCGTTTCCAGCGCGGTTTTTGCCACCAGGGTGGCTTTTTTGTACCCGATTTTAGGCAACAACGCGGTCACGATGCCGATGGAGTTGTTCACGTGGCTCGCGCAGACGTCTTCGTTCGCGGTGATACCATCGATGCACTTTTCGCGCAAGACTTTTAAACCGTTGGTCATGGAGTCTAACGAGTTTAATAAGTTGTACACGATCAAAGGCTCAAACGCGTTAAGTTGCAACTGCGCGTGTTCGGAAGCCATGGATATTGCGGCATCCGCGCCTATGACTTGAAAGCACACTTGATTCATCACCTCGGGGATGACGGGATTTATTTTCCCCGGCATAATGGAAGACCCAGGCGCGACGGCGGGTAAATCAATCTCGTTGAAACCACATCTCGGACCAGAGCTCAACAAACGCAAATCGTTGCATATTTTTGACGTTTTCAAAGCGATTCTTCTCAAAATGCTCGAAAACAACAAAAACGAAGAGGTGGAACTCGACGCCTCGACGAAATCTTTCGCGCTCGTGAATGGTAATTTTGTCAACTCTTTCAAAGCGTCGATCGATTCTTTCGAAAACTCTTTGTGCGCGGTAATGGAGGTACCAATCGCGGTGCCTCCTAAATTGCATTCATACAACGCGTTGACGTTCTTCATTAAATACGCCAAGTCGGATTCGAGAGAATTGGCAAAGGAGTTAAACTCTTGACCCAACGTCATCGGCACGGCATCCTGTAACTGGGTTCTTCCCATCTTGACGATGTATTTAAACTCGTCGCCTTTTTTGCGGAAAGACTGAATCAACAGTTTCAATTCGCAAACCATTTTTTCGTGGTGTAAACCAACCGCGAGTTTGGCGGCAGTAGGATAGGCGTCGTTCGTCGATTGGCACAAGTTAACGTGATCGTTCGGATGGACGATTTCGTACGATCCGATTGGTTTGTTCAAACTCAAGTTAGCCAAATTCGCGATGATTTCGTTCGCAGCCATGTTTGTGGATGTGCCAGCGCCGCCTTGGATGACATCGACGATGAAGTCTCCGTGATGTTCGTTTGAATCCAACAAACTATCGCACGCGATGGAAATCGCCTCAAAAATTTCTTTCGAGATTAATCCAACCTTAAAGTTAGCCGTCGCGGCTGCTTTCTTGACGAACGCTAAAGCGCGAATAAACTCCGGAAAGTGGCTCAGTTTCACTCCGGTGATTGGATAATTGTCCACTGCCCTTTGGGTGGCAATACCGTACAAAGCGCTTTTTGGAATGGTATCCAGTTCGCCGAGTAAATCGGATTCCGAGCGTGTCTTCTCGTTTCTTCCCGCCACCACTAAAGTCTTCGTCGCATCGTCGCATTTTTTCGTAGCAACCCCGGAGGAGAACGAGGAAGAGCGACAGATGTATTCTGGCACGTTTCCAACAACGCACTTTTTTTCGTTCTTCTTTTGTTTCGTCGTAAACGTCGTATAATTCTGTGCACCTGTTGTCGGTTCACTTTTAGTCGAAGCCGCGTTTTTGACGTTGTTCTTGTTGTTCTTGTTGTTCTTGTTGTTGTTGTAACGATGATGATTGAACAGTTCTTCTAACTCGAGTTTCAAATCGTCGTTCATCATCCATTGATGAACGTGCTTTTCTTCTTCTTCTTCGATTTCCGCGTTGAGTTCGCGCGTCGCGGCAGAAGAAGAAGAGTTTTTTGCCACGAAGGCACTCCATTGGCCTCGTTCTTTTTCCATGATGAATTCCGAATGCAAGGAAAACGTACGAGACGATGATGATGATGGTGAAGGAATAGAAGAAGACCAAGAAGATAAAGGAAGATGAGGACGACGATTACCCAAAATCCTCCCAGTCAACGCCGCTGCTTCTGCTGCGACTCGACGACGGAACATCTCTTTGTCTTCTTCTCGTTGTGCTTTTGCGTTCTTGTTTTTTTTTTATTCTGACGAGGACACTTGCAAAGCTTTGGTGTTCAAGGTGCGCAAAGAAAGAAGGCAAGAAGCGCGAAAGATGGTTTCAGAGAGAGATGTATGCTTTTTCCTTTTTCCCCTCTGCTCTCTCTTGGTGTGGGTGTTGGCAAAAAAAGAAAAAATCATTTTCAACACACACTGCAAGGCGCGAAGATCGCCGCGCTTGAACACGCGCAAGAACACAAAAATCCAAACATCATCATCTTTTGATGATGATCAGCATCGGTGGTACCG
>Ga0257106_1000123_pt1 | contig 47681 bp, 37 predicted proteins | sample LP_taG_3_FD_190177 | JGI IMG/M metagenome (GOLD analysis project Ga0257106, IMG submission 190177) | Marine microbial communities from Northeast Subartic Pacific Ocean, Canada - LP_J_2011_P26_10m | ecosystem: Environmental > Aquatic > Marine > Oceanic | place: Canada: Northeast Subartic Pacific...
AGATGGGAAAGTACGAGGACGAACTCCTTCGTTTGCTCGTTGAAACAAACGGGGGCGGGGATGGACCGATCGTGGGCGGGCGGCGCGGGCTGGTGGGCTCGAGCCTGAGCGGCGAACGGGACTACGACCTCGGCCTGCCCGAGGTTAAAGGGGTTAAAGGGGAGAGCGCGGGGTACGCGAATATGTACGGCGCGGGCGCGGGCGGATCTGGGTCGCGCAAAGCGGACTGCCTCGTCCTCGACCTGGACGGCACGCTGCTCAACCGCGACTGCGTCATCACCCCGAGGACCGCGGAGGCGCTTCGGGAGTGTGCCACCGCTGGCGTGACCGTGTTCATCGCCACGGGTAAGGCCAGGCCCGCGGCTATCCGCGCGGCGGCCACAGCGGGGCTCGACGGCGTCGGCGGCGTCGTCTCTAGAAAGTCACCCGGAGTCTTCATCCAGGGTCTGGACGTGTACGGCATCAACGGCGATCCACTGTACAAAGCCGAGATGCCCACGGACGTCGTGAGGGAGGCGTTCGACTTGATCTACGGCGGGGGGTTGGACACGCGCGTCGCGCTGACGGCGTTCTGCGGGGATGAGTGCGCCACGCTGTCGTCGCACCCGCTTCTCGACGAGCTCACCTCGCTGTACCACGAGCCAAAGTCGGTCCCTTGGGACGACGTGGCGACGCTGGTTCGCGCCGCACTTGCCGCGTTCGGCGGGAACGCCACCGCGAGCGGCGTGCAGAAGCTGCTGTTGATGGCGGAGAGCGCTGCTGAGATTGACGCGTGCAGGCCGCGGTGGGAGTCCTTGTTCGGCGGCCGGTGCGAGGTGACGCAGGCGGTGCCAAACATGCTCGAGATTCTCCCGCTCGGCAACGACAAGGCCAGGGGCGTGCGGACGCTGCTGACACACCTCGACGTGGACGTGTCGCGGGTCGTCGCGGTGGGCGACGGCGAGAACGACCTCGGCATGTTGAAGATGGTGGGGTGCGGCGTGGCCATGGGCAACGCGGGCGCCGTGGTCAAAGCAGCCGCAAAGGAGACACTCGAGTGCACGAACGAGACGGACGGCGTGGCGGAGGCGATCGAGCGGTTCGTCCTGTGAGGGTTTAGGTGTACGTAGTCTATTTATAGTACACGGTATCGAGGAGAGTCCATTCGTGACGACCGACACGGACTTCACGCCAAGCCCGGGCCAAAAAGAACTTTTGACTCCGTCTCCTCCAGGCGTGCACTTTAATTCTATCCACAGTCGGTGGGCGCTATGTTGGTGGACCTCGTCGGGCCCGCGGGCGCCGTCGCCGTCCTGGCGGCGGCGCCCTTGTCGAGGTTCGCGCTGGGGCGGCACACCGGCACGGGCGCGTCGTCCGTGCCGTCCACTTCGTGCAGCGGGAGGACCGGACACGGGGCGTCGTCGGCGCGGTTGCGGAACAATTGTTCCGAGGGAATCGTCGGTGGTGCCGGCGGGCGGCGAGTGGGTCCGTCCCGGGCGTTGGCTGCTCTGGACGATGCAGAGCGGCCATCGCGAAGGGGCGGCAGGGGCGGTAAGGGTAGACGCGCGAAGGCGAGCGGGGCATTGTCGACAGCCTCGAGCGGGAGCGGGAGCGGCTCGGATGGGGATGCCGACGTCCGGTGCCGAAATCCCGACGACGACGACGACCTGATCCGACGCATGGGCGCTCTCGTCGCCATGTCCACGGATCAGACCCCCGCGGTGGTGACCAAGCTTCTGAGAGACGATGACGCCACGTACCGCGCTTTGGAACGAGAGGCGGACGCCGCGGGGGATGGACCCGATGGACCCGAACGCAGGATCGCGCAAAACCTTTTGTTCCTCAGTCACGAGTTGGGTTGCGACGCGAATGACCTCGCGGCGATCGTTCGAGCCTTTCCCGGGGTGCTGACCCTAGACGCGGACGACGACATGCGCGTCGTGGTTACCTTCCTCACCGGGCCCATACCCACGGGCGGCGTGGGCATGACGGTAGCCGCGGCGAGGGAGTGCGTGCGCCGCGACCCGAAGATGCTCGCGCAGAGCGTTAAAAACAAACTCTCGCCCAAGTTTGAGTACCTCGTCGAACACGCGGGTTTACGACCGGGAAACGTCGGGGACATGCTGCGGCTGGACCTGGAGACGCAGATCAAGCCGAGGGTGCAATTCCTGGCGCTGACGTGCGGCATGGGCTCGGCGGCGGCTGCGGCGGCTATTCGCAAGTCTAACCCGTCGCAGGTTCACCTCCTGAGCAAAGGGTTCGAGGACCCGGGACACAACGCGCACGCCGCGCTGGCGTGTATGCGCGCTGGGTCGGGCATGAGCCCGGAGCAGCTCTCCGCCGCGCTGGGTAAGTATCCAAAGATGTTGGATTACTCACCCGAGAAGCTCACAAAGTGTTTCGGGTTTCTGGGAAAATCGTGCGGGCTGAACGCCGAGGAGCGCGGGCGGGTCATGGCCGCAACGCCGCAGGTGTTGGGGCTCTCGGTGGAAGAAAACTTGGCGCACAAGCTTCATCTGTTGGTACATGAGCTGGAATTAGGCGAGGACGGCGCACGGGAGGCCATCGTGGGTTTCCCGCAGGTGTTGACGTACAACACGGATAGCCTTCGGGCTCGATTCGAGTATTTTCTCGAGGACGTCGGGTGCACGCCGAACGAGCTCGTCGCGATGCTCGCGTCGTACCCGCAAGGTGTGATCACGCTCTCGATGGATAACATCGCGCGGTCGGTCGGGTTCGTCACGGACGTGTTCGCGCACCTCCCGTCGGACGATTACCAGCGACGGAACCTCGGCGACGGCGCGCCCGCGACGCTGGCGGCTCGCATGATTTGCAAAAACCCGACTTTGCTGGGTTACTCCGTGGACCGCAAGATGCGACCGACGGTGGAGTACGTGTCGGCGAACTACCCGGCGTGCTGCGCGATGCAGGCGTTGAAGATGTGCACGAGCTCGCTGGGAGGGACGGTGATGACCAGGTGTTTCTTCAAGGAGCGCGCGGGTTGGAACGTTCAGCTCGTGACGGTGAGTTTATTTTTATTTCCGTATGGGCAATTAGACTGACGATTTACTCTAACCCTAAACCCTACCCTAAACCCCAAAACTCGTATGGGCAATTAGACTGACGATTTACGCTAACCCTAAACCCTACCCTAAACCCCAAAACTCTTACAGGTGATGAGCATGTCCAAGGGTAAATTCTGCGAGAAGGTTGGCATCTCGACGATGGTTTACGATGAGAAGGCGGCGGAGTTCATCGAGCTCACGGAGCGGATGAACCCCGCGCCGGCCAAGCCGCAGACCCCCACGTTCGCCATCAGGTCCGCGATCCAGGCCCAGACGCGGACCCGAACCGTAGCGGCGCCGGACAAGGAAAAGAGAAAGTTGACGCGGAGGGAGGCTATGGAGGCGCGGAGACGGGCAGCCGCCAAGGACAAGCCGCACGGTGAATAGACGCGGATCCGATTTAGATATAATTACACATAGTCTATGTACGTATACGCCACGTCGTGGGTGCTAACACCGCATCTCATCCCCCGAAGGAGCCCACGGTGGGGGTGGACGCGGCTGTATCGTCTTCAATCGCGAGGAGCGACGCGGACGAGGCGCTCATGGCCGAGAGCTGATGCCTGACGAGCCCAGCGTACGCCCCTTTCCGCTGCAGCAGCTCATCGTGCGTGCCACACTCCACGACGACCCCTTTTTCAATCACGCAGATCCGTGTCGCGTTCTGTATGGTGCTCAGCCTGTGGGCGATGACCACGACGGTGAACGCCGCCATCACGCGACCGAGCGCGTCCTGCACGACAGCCTCACTCTCCGCGTCCAGGGCGCTCGTCGCCTCATCCAGGAGCAACACCTTGGGCTTACGGACCAGCGCTCTGGCGATGGCGACCCTCTGCTTCTGTCCGCCGCTCAGCATGCTGCCCCGCTCGCCCACCATCTCCTCGTACGCCTTGGGCAGCTGCGAGATGAAGTCGTGAGCGTTTGCGGCGACGGCGGCTCGCGTCACTTCGTCCATCGAGGGTTCATCCTCGCCGTCGTCCAGGAGCGAGAACCGTTCACTCTCGTACCCGGCGTACGGGTACTCGTCCGTGCCGTCGCCGCGTGTCTTCTCCAGGCCAAAGACGATGTTTCTGCGAAGCGTGCGGTTAAACAGCGTGGGTTCCTGCGACACCAAGCTGACCCTGCGTTTCAACCACCTCGGGCACAAGTCGCCGAGGTCGATCCCGTCCAAGGTCACCGCGCCGTCGCTCGGCACGTAGAACCGCTCGATGAGGTTAATCACCGAGCTCTTACCCCCGCCGCTGGGCCCAACGAGCGCCACCGTCTCACCGGGTTTCACGCGTAGATCCAGTTCGAACAGCACTTGCCGCTCGGGCCGAGCCGGGTACGCGAAATTAACCCCTACGAGTGCCAGGTGTCCGTCGCACGTATCAGGGACGAGCCTCGGCTTGACCACGGATACCTCCCCGTGGACACCGACGGTGCGGTCCCCGGTTTTACCAGGCCACGTCTCGAACCCCGGTGGGGTGGCTATGAGCTCGAAGACCTTCTCGGCGGCTCCCAGCGCGGTTGTGATTGACGTGAAGACGTCTCCGATGGCGCCGAAGCAGCTGGTGAGTTGCTGCTGGTAGAGCATGAAGGACACCAGGGCGCCGGGGTTGAGCATGTCGTGGAGCACCAGCATCCCGCCGTACCACAGCACCAGCACGGTGATGACCATGGGTAGGAACGTGTACAGGAAGGTGTACCCGACGACGTACCTGGCCTCGATGGAGTTTTGTCTGCAAAATTCACCGAGCTTTGCGGAAAAGTCAGCCGAGGAGAAGGGCTCCCCGGCGAAGGCCCTGATGGTCCTCAGACCACCGAGGGACTCCTCCGCAACCTCCGTCGCCTCCGCGAGAGCCTTTTGCGTCCTCTTCGATATTTTCTTGAAGTAGGAGCCGTATACTTTGGAGATGGCGATCGTGGGCGGCACGGATGCCAGTGTCACCGCCGTGAGCGGCCACGAGAGCGCCAGCATGAAGCACATGACGCCCAAAACGTTGACGCTGTTTCTGAGCAGGATGTTAATATTGAGGCTGAGCGCGTTACTCACCGTGCTGCAGTCGTTGTTCAGCCTGGACGACAGGTCACCGGTCTTGTTCTTGTCGAAGAAACCGACATCCTGCGACAGGATGGTGTCGAACAGCCGCCTTCTCAGCCGGCTGTTTAAACGCGCCATCTGCACCGTGAATATGCTCCCGCGCAGACCCGCGAAGATACCGCTGAGCAGCGCGGCGATGAGCAAGGTGAGGCTGTACGTCTTGAACGCAGATTCATCCCTGTCGATGGCCACCGCGTCCACCAGCTCGCCCGTGAAGTGCGGAATGGACGCAGCCGCCACGGCGTACAGCACCAGAAACAAAAACGCAACCGAGAGCAGCGGCAAGTCCGGGTACGACAAACGCAGGAGCGCCACGAACGTCCCGCTCTTGTCCTTCTTCCGTCGTCTACGCCTCTCCGCCATCGTGGAGTCCGCCATCACGCCGTCCTCCTCGTCGATCCCGTCTTCGTCGCCGAGATGGCCGAATCGCGTCTCGGCTCGGCCCAGGAGGGGTTCGGTGTCCACGCCGTCCAACGGCCTCGACGACGCCGACGCCGCGCGTTCGTCCGCGTGCGCGAGCGCATCGTCGCTCACGCGCATCTCCACCGTCACCGAGCAGAAGGCGATGAGCCACGCGGACCAGAAGATGGCCTGGTCCCTCGACGAGTCATAGAGGTCGGGGAGGTGCGCGACGCCCTTCGCGGTTAACAGCGAGCACATCAGCGCGCAGACCCCGATCTTCACGTACCCGAACACCGCGCGGCGCTCGTCGGACGTGCCCGCGAACGAGACGATGACGCCGAGGTATACGATGCGCACGAGGGTGAGCACGGCGAGGTCCAGCAGACCCGCGGACGGGGTGTACGCGTCCACGACCGCCGTCCTCATCTCGCGCGGCGAAAAGGGAGGGTGCCACGACCTCGCCCTGTGCTCGCCCCGTCCCATGCACGATAGCCACACGGTCGCGAGATGCATCGCGGCGAGAATTCCAATCTTCCGACGCATGCAACGCCCGGCGCCATCCCTGGCTTCGAGTCGGCGCTCACGCGCCTCCTCGGCCTCCTCCTCGGCGTCGTCCTCGCGCGCCATTCGAACTGACGAGTCTGAGCTTTTTTATCCAAGCTGTGTCAGCAGCCGACGCTTCGTCATTTCATACCTAGCCAGAGCGCCCCGGAGTCGACACGCAGGGTGTATCCATGTCGGAGCAGCCGGTGCCGTTCGCGATGAAATGCAACGCCACGGGCCCGGGCATCGGAGGGGGCGCGGCGGGTGTGGAGGCGCAGTTCACGATCACGTGCGCGGACGAGGACGGCGCGCGGATCAGAACCGGGGGCGCGAAGATTCAGATCTCGGTCCTCCGCGTCGGCCTTCACGCCTCAACAAGCGGGGACTGCCCGATACCGACGCGGATCGTGGACAACAACGACGGCTCGTACACGTGCGGATACACGGTGGACGGCCGCGGCGACTACAGCGTATCCGCCGAGTTGGACGGATCCCCCATCGCGGGCTCCCCGTACCCCGTCTTCTTCAGCGGGATCCCCGGCCAGATGACATCGGTGAAGCCCATCCCCGGGGTGGTCCCCGGGGTCGTCCCGGGTGAAGGCGGTGACGCGCCAGGCGCCGCCCCGGCGAGTGAGTCCGAGCCGATCGAGGTCACCACGGCGCAGTTACACGTCGGCAACCTCACCATGAACGTCACCGCCGCGCAGCTCAGGCAACTCTTCGCGCACTGCGGCGAGGTCATCAACGCTCGAATGCAACACGGGAAGCAGTACGGCTTCGTCGAGATGGCCACCGTAGAGCAGGCGAGATCCGCGCTCAAGCTCAACGGCATGCCCCTGGACGGACGAAACATGCGCGTCGAACCCGCCGCGTCTGTCCGTCAACAACCCAACCCGCACGAGCCGCCGTTCAAGCCCACCGCCGCGCAGTTCGCCGTGGTGGAGTCCGCCGCCGACGCCGCCGCGCGAGAACACCAAAACCGACTCAACAAAGCGTTGGAGCTCCAGGCGAACCTACACGCGCAACGCGCCGCGGAGATGGCGGCCAAGCGCGCCGAGGGGGGCGATGTCGAGGGGGCAGGGAGGGGGAGGAGCCCAAAGGACGAGAGGGGAGGGCGGGGGAGGAGCCCTGAGGACGGCGGGCGGGGTCGGGGTCGGAGCAGGTCGAGGACGCAATCGCCGCGGCGTGACGACCGGAACCGGACGCGTTCGCCGGTGAAGCGCCGGCGGTCCCGGTCGCGGTCACGGGACAGGGGTAGGGACAGGTCACGGGATAGGGACAGGGACAGTGATAGGGATCGGTACAAGCCGTACAGCCGCGGGAAGAGGCGCGGAGGGAAGTACGGGAGCGGTGGGCCGAGGAACATGAACCCCAACGGCGTCGGGCAATAATTTTAGGAATGTTGGGTTTACGAAAGTGCAGAATTCCCCAAAACGTACGCACGCACTTCGCACGTCAACGATGGTGGTTAAACGCGCTACGAACGCGCTCAAAAGAGCCGCCAAGGTCAGCATGAAGCAGGCGGTGCTGATGGCGTTCATGGCGACCATGCCCCCCATGTGGCTCACGTACACGGTGCGCTTCCACTTCCCAATTTTAGCGCGCGAATTGCGCTGATGAATTCCACGACAACCGCAGAGCATGGAGGAAAACGACGTCTACAACCCCATGAAGTGGGCGTCCGCCAGGGTCTTGATCAGCTTCGGCACGATGGTGTTCGTGGTCGCGATGACTTACCGCCAACTTCCCCTGGACCTCATCCCCGACTGGATACCCTTCATCGGAAAGGCTGACGATCTCATCGCGGGGCTATTTGCGGGAGTCGGATTGACAATAACGTTCATCGGTTGGCACTTCGGGATGGGCCCGAAGCCCATCGAGGCTGTCCTCGTGGTGAACGGGTTTTCTTACGCGTGGATGGCGCTGTATCCGGTGCGGCTCGGTGGACTGTGGCTGGTCAAGGTCATCTTCCAAGCGGCCAAGCCGCTAAAGTTCGTCAAGGGGTTGGTCTCCTAAGTTGTCTATCTAAGTCCCGCTACTCTAGGTGATGACTCCCGCGCCGTGCTTGACGAGCGAACGCATCGCCTCGAACTCCCCGTACGCGTCCAGGAATGCCTCCAACCCCTGCTCGTCCACGAAACTCGCCGCCACGCTCACGCTCACGCCTTCACCGATCGCCCTCGCCGTGTGCCACCAGTCGGCGGGGACCAACAAAATTTCACCCGCCCCCACGTCCACCTGCATCCGCCGCGCGTGCGCCAACGCCGGGTATTTGCCCAGCAACTCGCGGTCGATCCCATGTGCACTGAAAGCTGCCGGGTCGATCCCGCTCCGGCACCCGGTGTGCCCTGTGGGATAGAGGAAAGGCGCGTCGTCGGGGTGGAACAGCGTGAACCGTTTGGTTCCCTCCATCTGAATGGACGCGGCGTGCACGTGGCACGTGTCTCGGTGCAGGAACGGGAACCCGGGACACGTTGGGTGGCATACGAACAGCTCGAACCACCGTCGCCAGTTCGCCGGGCAGCTCGGTACCTTCCCAGTGTCGTTCAGCATGTTATCGCCGAAGCACAGTGGCAACGACAGCTTCGCAGCCTCCTCCGGGAACCACTCGTGCATCTGCAGGTTCCGAAGGTACTTGTACTTGTACCGGTGCCGATATTGCTCGCCTCCGCCCGAGCTCGAGGCGACCGCGTCGAGGAACGTGCCGAGCCGCACGTCCGTTCGAGTCGCGGCATCCGTGACGTCGAGCGGGACCACCACGTCGCCGTGCGACTCGCGAAGGCGATCCGCCGTCAGGTCCATGTCGTGCCCGCGGAGCACCACGGGCAGTCGCGGCGACATGAACCTCTGCGCGAACGTCTCCGGCGTGAGGTCCGCCAAGTCAACCACGGGCACCCCGCCGCGGTGCAGCTTCGGCGTCTCCGTCGCCTCCCCGTCGCCGTCCAAGCCATCGGACTCATCGAGGAGCTCGGCGAACTCCTCGGCGTCGATACCCATCATGGCATCGAACGGGTCCACCTCGTCGTCGTCCGCCATGCTTGTATCGTCGCGCCCACGAAAGTGCGATATCCCATCGCCGCCGCCGCCCACTTCGCCGTGTCGCGTCGGGGGATTCGACCGGGCGATGACGTCGGCGTGGCTACCCGCGGTGGGTGAACGGATTCGTCCGGTGGAGACCGGCGCGGAGGCCGTGTCCCCGAGCGGTGACCCGATCCCCGCGCCCGGCGGGGGGCCGCACTGGGCGAGGCTCCGATGGCCGCCGAAGTCCAACGGCGACGACAGACGGGAGGCGATGGTGAGCGACGCGGAGCGGACCACGACGCTGGACCCCGGCTCGATGGTAAGCGGCGAGAAGCGGACGATGAGCGTGGTGTGGGAGGACGGGACCGAGGACGACGGCCTGAGCCCCGCCGGCTTCGGCCCGTGCGTCGATCGTCCCGAACACGAAGAAAACAACGAGGCGCGCGCCGAACGCGCGAGGGACGCGCGAGCACGGGGCGCCGCTAGGTTCCGGGACGGAGACGACGCCGCGGCGGCCGCGGAGTACGTCGAGTCGTGCGCGCTGCTCGCGTCCACACTCCCGTCACACGCGCTCCCGGCGGCGGAGGGAGGATGGAACGTGCCGGGGTACCCAACACCAGTCGACGCCATCGCGAACCATTCATCGTCGTCACCCAAGTCGTCACCCGGGCAGTCCAGGACGGCGCCCACGGTCGGGACGCGCGTCAGGGTGATGGCGCCGGACGGGTCGTCCAGGAGCGGGATGGTGTCCTACGTCGAGACAGACGACGACATGTGCGACGTCATGTTCGACGAGACGAACGACGGCGAGGACGACGAGGAAGTCGGCGTGCCCTTCGTTCGTTTATTCGGCTACGACGCAGCCGCGCGGCACAGCTGTGCGGGTGAGCACGACGAGGACGAGGACACGCGGCGGACGCGACGGGAGGCTGCCGCGAGGGACGCCGAATCCGCGGCTCAGACGTGCGACGAGCTCGCGTCCAGGCTGCTGGACCTCGCGCGGTGCCACCTTCGGATGAGCGGCGGCGGGACTCTGGGCGTTGGGAAGGATGGGAAGATGAACGCGTGGGTGCCCGCGCACACGGACGCCGCGTCGGCGCGCGCGTGTGTGTCCGCGTGCGACGCCGCGCTAGCCATGCGTCGCACGCGCGCGGGGTATTACCTCCGGGGGCGCGCGCGCGTCCTGCTGTGCGCGTTCACAGCCGCGGGCGATGACTTGAAAACGGCGCTGGAGCTGAGAACCGTCGCCGACGGCGGAGGCGCAAACGACGGGGCGTCCGGTGACGTCCAGAAGCGTCCAGAAGCGTCCGAGCATGACATCGCGTCCGAGCGCGAGGTTAAGCTCGCGTTGCGCGCCCTGCGAGCCGCGGCTAAGCACCGGCGCGCGTCCGACCGCAGGCTCGCCAAGGCTATCATCGGGCACGTGGACGAGAGCAAGAAGGACTTTCGGTTGGACCCGGGTTCGGAGCTGGAGACCACGGGGCGTGTCTTGGTGGGCGGGCCGTACCTTCGGCCGCCGCACGAGCGGAAGCACGACGCGGTGGACGTCAATGGACTAAAGGAGATCATCAAGGAGAAGGTGGCGGAGCGGGTGAAGAGGGGATGCGTGGTGATGTAGTCGCGTTAAATCAGCTAGCCAAAATTGAAGAAAACGCAGCTCGCCTTATTGTATTTTTGAAATTGTATACGTTCCACGCGACGCAGTTGACCGCGCCGAGGTACGGCAAAGATGCTCGGGTCGGACGTCGCGCACCTCGTCGCGCTCCTCAAGGAGTCGCCCTTCGAGCTACACCACCTCACCGGCCCTCGGCTCGGTGAGCTCGGTGGCGAGGAGACGCGGAGGCTCGCGGTCGATGTGTTTTCCAAGCTGAGCCCGCCGGGGTCGTTCCACGGTTCGGCGACGGGCGGCACGCTCGCCGAGGAGGGCGCGCAGACCACCGCGATGCTGCTGGAGTTCCTGAAGCACGTCCGATACGTGCCCGAGGACATCGACGACGCCGCCGCGCGCAAGGGGTGGGCGCTGGGCGACCACGACGTGGTGCTTCCCGCACTGAAGTGGGTGCTCGACAACCGGGTGCGATGCGAGAAGCGCGCGTACGTCGGGCACTTCATGGCGGACTACGTCGTGCCGGGCGAGTACGCCATGGACCCGGAGATCCAGGACCTCATGAACAACACCCACGAGTCGCAACGAGCGTTCGTGGAGGCGCACAGGGAGTGCGAGGCGGCGCGGAAGGAGGCGAAAGATCCAATCAAGCTCAAGGCGCAAATCTCAGATTTGGAACGAGAGCGCGAGCAGGTGGAGCGGCGCATCGCGGTCACGAAAGGAAAGGTGGCGCAGCGCGTGACCGACCCACGGGAACTCGAGGAGCTCGTCGCCCTCGCGTCGTCGTTGCGCGAGGAACAGGCGCAGGAGCACGAGCTCGCGCGTCAGACGAGGGACCAGGTGGAACGCCGCGACCTCGCCGACCAACGCCGCAACCGAGCGGCGTCGAGGACCAGGGAACTGCGCGCGTCCTTAGCGTCCGGGTCACCCACGGCGTTGCTACAGCAGCTCGCCGACGAGGTGGCGCAGCGCAAGACGCTGGTGGAGGAGAAACTGCCCGGGGATTTGGCCGTGAAGACGCGGCGGCTGGAGAGCGTGAAGGAGATTTTACTCTCAGACGTTCGGACCGACTCGGACATCGCGGCGCAAACCTCCGAGGTTAACAAACTCGCCGCGGAGGTACGGGAGCTGGAGGATGGGCTACAGGAGGCCATCGCGGCGCGTGACGGCGACGTCCAGCTCCGCCAGCAGGCGCAGGTGGCCAAGACGATCGCCGCTAAAAGGCAAAGCGCGGTTGCCAAACGCGACAGGCTGCTGCAGCGGCGTAACCAGGTCGTCGGGGAGTACGAATCCGCGTCCGCGCGCCAAGAGGGCGACCAATCAACCACTAACGCGAATCCGGATGAGATGAAGGCCAAATTCGAGTCCGTCAAGGCCAAGCTGGTTAGGTACAAGCAGCTGAAGCGGGAACTCGACGAGCTCAACATGGAAGCCGCGGTGCTCGCGCGCACGGAGGCTATCCTGGAGGATGACGCGAGGCGGGTGATGGGTGACGTCGCCGAGGAGGAGCGCAGGGCGGGTGTCGCCGGGTTCGCCGAGGCGCAGGAGACGCTGGAGCAGGTGTCCAAGGCGAAGGGCGACGTGGACGCCATGAAGGGCGCCGCGCTTGAAGAAATCAACGCCTTCGTGGCGGAAATCACCCGCAAGATTAAGGAACGAAAAGGTGCGCTGCAGCCGAAAATCAAGGAGCTGCGGGACCTCCGGCAGAGCTTCGGTACCCTGGAGAGTAAGCACGCGGACGCGAAGAAGAGGTACGACGCGGAGGCTGCGAAGCACCAGAAGAAGCGCGACGCGCTCGAGTCGGAGGTTAACCAACTGAAAACGCAGGTGCTGGGCGACGAGACTAAGTTTCACCGCATGAACATAGAGTCGACGCTGGTCGAGGCGCACGCGTCTCGGGCGACGGGCGGTGACGCGCGGCGCTACGACGCGATGTACCGCGCCGCGGTGGACGAGACGGACAACGAGACGCGACGCCTGAAGGAGAGGACGGAGGAGGTTCGGAATAATTTCTCGCAAGGCGTCGAGGCGGTGGAGGCGCTCAAGGATCTGTACCGGGTGCTGGACGTCAAGCTGAGGGTGACGAGGCGCGACATGGCGGGTGAAGGCGTCGGTCAGACGACGATGTACGGGGGCGCCAACGTCCTCAGCATGTGACGTCCTCAGCGTGTGGCTCCTTCGTTATGTATGACCGACAAAGAGCGTTCTAATTCATCCGAGCAATCTAATTCATCCTTCTCGACGACATCACGCCGCGGCGCTGCCCTTGGCGGACGGCGACCTGAACGGCACAGCCAGCGGCGCCACCGCGTACGACGCCACCCCACAGTTCTCCAGCCACAGCTCATCACCACGCGGGTCGATCCGCGACGCGAGCAGGTTGAACAGGTCCGCGTGACCCACCAGCGCCACGCATCGTTCGGGCCGACGCCGAATCGCGCTGAGCACCCGCGCCGCCCGCGCCTTGGCGGCGTGCTCCGGCTCGACGTACCCGTACGTGGCGAAGTCCCGTCGGCACGTTTCCGGGGTGTCCATCGGGGGATCCGCCTCCGGGTCCACGTACCACCAGATCCCGTCCCTCATGCGCACCCGCTCCATCTCCCGCTCGAACTCGTCATCCTGCACCGCGTCCTTCAACGAGCCGGCGCTGGACGATCCCGTCCCGACTCTCGGGCTGGATCCCATGGGTTGGCCCGTCGATGAATCCCGCCGTGTGGGCCGCGTGGGCGTGGACGCGGGGGTACTGTGCACGAGGAGGGCGGAGAAGTCCACGTCCGGGAACTCGCGCCTGAGCTCATCCGTCGGCCGACCGACGTCGCACGACTCGGTGAGCCGCTCTTGCAGGTCCGGGAGAACCTCCACGTTGATACCGGGTATGCCCTCGAACGCGCCCGTGGCCGTCTGCAGCGCCCGGGTGAGCGGGGACACGAGCACGACCTGTGGCATGGGGTTGAACCTGTCGTACGCGCGTCCGCCGCCGCCTCCTCCCGACCCGCCCTCGTCGTCGTCGTTGTAGACGGAGCCGTCGGCGCTGGCCCGTAGCGAGCGGCCGAGCTCGGCGACCTGCCTCCCGCCCAGCGCGCTGAGCGGGGCGTCGAAGAGCATGGGGTCCACGCCCGTCTGCTCGTACGCGGCGTTGAACGTGGACTGACCGTGCCTGATGAGGTAGACCACCTTCCGCCCGCCGCCCGCCCGGGCACCCTCCTCGGCGACCCGGCGTCGGTGATTGCTCCAGGCGCGATACGCGAGGTAGCCGCCTCCCGCCGCCGCGCACGCCCCGGCTACGACGACGACGGCTCTTGCGGCTGTCGTGGCCATGGCGCCGCTCGTCACGCGGTCGGTGTCCGCGGACTCCATGTGCTATGGGAGCTATGGGAGCCGCGCCCTGACGCTGTGGCGCCGTTCGGCATCGCGAGGAAATATCTTGTCGGATCATTCCACCTGCAGCTCGGTGCCCGAACCATTTCTAGCACTAAATAGAAACGCACTAAGCAAACAGTTACGTTGTTAGGATAATAGGACAATGCATTCCAAAGCGCAATTAAAAGTTTGCATTCTACGTACTCATACGGATTTTCAACTTTTAATCTGGGCCTCCCGTGGGGCGCTGTGATTTCCAGCTGTCCTCACACACATTTGTTGTGCAGACAACTCCTTCACACAACTCCTTGACACCATGGCCGCCATGAGTGCCTCCTCCGTGACCTTCAAGACCGCCGTCGCGCCTCGCGTCGTGCGCAGCCGCGCCACCAAGCTCACCCGCGCCACCCGCGGATCCGTCGCCACCCAGGCGGCCGTGACGAAAATTCCCGTCTCGGAGGTGAAGGACCACCTCGACCGCGGCTTCGTGCTCGTCGACATCAGGGACCCCGACGAGGCCCAGGAGACTGGATACAAGTCCTCCTGGAAGAATGTCGTGGTGCGTCCCTTCACCCGCCCCCGCTTGCCCGTAACGCGTCCAATTCCCACCCGCCGCGCGTCCAGCCCGGCGGCGAATAACGAAAAAAACCGACGACGCGTCCTTACGACCCCGCATCTCCACCCCCCCACCGTCTCAACAGCTCGCCGCCATGGACGAGGAGGGCAACATCCACATGAACCCCAACTTCCTCGCGCAGATCCGCCAGGAGTTCCCCAACACCATGTCCAGGATCCTGATCGCGTGCGACGACGGCACCACCAGGTCCGAGAAGGCCTGCACGGCCATCGTCGAGAAGTGCGGCTACACCCAGTGCAAGGTCATCGAGGGAGGCATCGACGCCTACCTCGCGGCCTACCCGCTGACCCAGGCCGACAAGGTGAAGTGGAGGACGAGGCCTGAGATCGGCCAGGACCTCTCCGTGCTCGTGTCCGGCGTGGACACCAGGCAGGCGGGTGAGATTTACTACTAATCGACGCGTAGAATGCATCCACAAATTCTTTTCCCACGGATGGGGCCTTGTGTACTTGTAATCCGACAACTCTGAAACAGTCCTAATCGCCACACCATCACCCGTCGCCCTCGCCGCCGCCGCCGCGCCCGCCGATTCCCAGCCTGCCCATGAACCCGCGCACGTGTCTCACCCCGTCGCTCTCCTTCAGGTCATCCAGCGCGCCCCTCGCCTCCCTCACGCCGTTCGTCACCCCGCGGCGGATCCTCGCGCCGAGCCGAGCCGGGTTCCATCCCCGATCGTTACCCAACCCGCGAAAATGAAACGTCTCCTCGGTTGACTCCTCCCCACGACGCCGAGCCGAAGAATCTGCCACACCGGAATCCGACGAAAGTCGCGGCGGCCACACCAGCGCTCGAGTCTCCGGCCACGGCCACGTGTCCACGATGCCGCCCCAGGCACCGTGGAGCTCTCCATCGGAGTCGGCGTCTCGGGGACCGGCGATCGCATCCGCGAGGTCGCGAGCGAGCGTCGCCGCGGCGCCGGCGTCCACGGCGGCGCTCGACGCCTCCGCCGCCGCAGACCGCATCGTCGCCGTCATCGACGTGGAGCTCTCGCATCCCGTCCCACCCCGGGCCCCGTTCCCGCACGTCGTCGGCATGGGCGTCTCCAGCTTACCCGCGCGCCACACCCCGGCGTCCACGCGGAAATCCGCGTGCGTGACCACTCCCAGCCCTTCCCTCCGATCGTCGCGGAAGGACCCTCGGTATTGCGCGTTGCCCGGCGCCGGCCACGTGTACACCCCCCAGCCGTCCATCCTCCCTTCGCTCCACTCCCCCGCGTACCTGGCGCCGTCATCGAACACGGCGCATCCCCGACCGTGCCGCAGACCCATCCTCCACTCCCCTTCGTACCGTTCGCGGTGGGATCCGTCTTTGGAGTTGATCGAGTGGCGGCCGAGTCCGTGCCGCCGGCCGTGCGTCACGTCCCCTACGTACGCCTGAGTTCCGCACGGAAACGTGGTGGCCCATCGGCCGTCCGCGGGAAATACACCCTCGTCCGCGCACCCAACGTCCGTCGGCGTGTGTGATGAGGTCCCGGTTGACGTCCCAGGTGAACCGAGTCCCGTGGCTACCAGCCACGGGTACGGGTAGGACGCGAATGCGCCACCCGGGTCAGGTCGAACGCCGAGGATGGTGTACAGCGACGCGGGCGGGATCCGTTCGTGCAGCTCGAGCGCCGCCCGGATGACATCGTCACACGGGCGACACGCGTCCCGGGCTCGAAGGTCCGAGCGAGGAGCGGGTGTTCCTCCGGCTTCCTCCTCGGCGACGTCCTCGGAAACCTCCAGCACGACTCTCGAGTCGCCGTCGACCGATCTCAACGTCACCCTCGCCCGTTTGTGCGCGCGCCCGGTGTCTGTCTCCACGTCCATCGGATCACGTATGCTGCCATCGGTACGCTGCACGTGCCCTGTGAGCGCGGGAAGCCGCTGCAGCCGCATGTGCAGCATACCCTCGATCACTGGCGCGTGTTCGTTCAGGTTGGTCGACGTTTGTACTCGGTTGGATGATTCACCTTCACCGACGCCGCCTGTACGTCTCCGCCCCGAAACCTCGTCACTCTCCCCGCGCGCCATGCGAAGCAGCTCGTCCTGATCTTTGACCACCGCGGCGGCGCCGACATACAGGGGCATGAGCGGGTCGGACGCGAGGAATAGGTCGAACAGCCTGGCCACCGCGCGCCAGTCGTCGAGGCCGTGCGAGAACCACGTGAGCAGCCACGACACCGCAAAGTGGCATCCCACGATGTGCTCCATGTCGCTCAGGTCCGCCACACCCAGCATGACGAACGAGTCGCCTCCATCGTCGTCGGCATCGGCGTCGTCATCGCCGCCGGTGTTGGATCGCTTAGCGGCTCCGAAGGATGACCTGTTCGAAGGCGGAAACAGAGCAGAGTGAAGCTCCGGGTCGGCGACTGCGATGAGATGCGGCAGCAGCCGTAACGTGTCCATCACCGCGCCCAACCCGCCCTGGACGCAGTCGCGCAGGTGCCCCAGCGTGAGCCTCTCGATCGCGGCGCCCGTGAGGTCCGTGGAGTTCGCCAGCGCGGTCTGGAGTATCGCGGCTATGTCGTGTAAGCCTTGGTAGTAGTGCGATCTGCCGGGATGGGAGGCGACGACGCCTTGGACGAGGCGCGCGAGCTTAATGCGCGCCGCGCCGGATGGTGCGGTGGCCTGCGATACCGGCGAGAGCGGCGAGTGCATCGGGTCTCCGCGTATCCAGTGCGAGCGGTTGACGTCGAGGGTCACCTGGTTGGCGTCCTTCGGGACGAGGAGGGAGGCGCGCTGCTCGTAGACGTCGTCGCCGTTGGATGGGCGGTCCACGCCGAGCGCGAGGAGGGCGGGCCACGCGCGCGCGCGAACGGCGTCCGACCCAAGGCCCGAGCGCTGGGCGAGTTCGGCGAGTGCCGCGACGGGGACGGGATCCGAGGCTAGCATCCTACGCGCGTCGGGGCGGGGAGGAAGGGTGGGAACGTCAGCGCGACTTTTTCAGGGGCGCTCTCCTTCCAACGGAAGTTGGAGCAGTGGAGGGCGTCGCATCTATCACGGGGGCGGGTCGGGGTCGAACCTCTCCGCCGCAGCAGCAGCCGCCGCATCGTCATCCCCGATGTCGGCCATGATACCACCCGACGAGCCCGCGCGGGGCCGTTCACGCGGAGGACGAGTGTGAAGCTGCGCGTGTTCGCTTGCGTATAAATCGTATTCACTCTCGACAGCTCTCATCTGCAAGCTCTATCTCTTCTCCTTGCCCCGCTTCCTCACGAGCATCGCCCCGGCTCCCGCCACCGCCACCGCGACCACGGCGACCACGGCACCCTTCACGCCGCCCTTCTTCTTCTTCTCGTCCAGCTCCTTCCGCGTCTTCATCCCCCGGAACCTCGCCTGAAGCTTCGCCGCCGCCTCATCCTCGGTGTACGCGTGCGACTTCATGCCTCCGTGCACAGCTGTGTCAGTGGGCAGCGGCGTGGTCGGGTCGGCGGGCTTGAAGTCGATCTTGAGCCGCACGTTCCCGCCCAACGCCTCGCCTTCCTTGCTGAACAGCTTGAACTCCTTGTCGATGGACCCGTTGCTGTTGATGTACGAGACGACGTTCTTGACGTAGACGCCCGCGTTGGCCACCGCGGCTTTGTCGCCCATGATGGACTTGCGCTTGAAGAGCTGGAGCCTGAGCTCGCCGCTGTACGTCTCGTTGACGTCGCTGGTGTGGTGTGGGGACGGTGATACGGGGGAGGTGAGGTTAGGACGACGCGGGTGACGTTGAATGGACCCGGGGTGGGTTTCATCGACGGGGCGGGAAGGGTGCCGACGCGGTGCCCGACGACCGTCGCCTCCTAACAAGCGTGGTGGGGCACTCACAACTCGAAGGTCTCGCTGAAGGTCAGGCACATCGCCCTGTCGACGTCCTGCATCTTGGTCTTCACCTTCTGCCTGTCCTCCGGGCCGTCGCGGAGCTCCACTGCGTTGGGTTCGGGTGGTGGGTACGGAGGGCGTCAGTCGTGGAAAGGGAGGCGACCGTTGCGGAGGATCTCGGAAGAGAACGGGAGGGCGGAACGTACGCTTGACGCACGCCCTCTTGGTGCCGGTGTCGCCGGGAGGCACGGTGGCCTTGACAACGTGGATTATCATGGTTCCCGCGGGAGCCATCTTGGGCACGGCGACGCGGATGTCGGGGGCGCGCGCGCTCGAGTGGGTTCCATCTTTGGTGCTGATGGTGGAATATTATTGACACCCGCGTGTGCATCTAGTCTCGCCGACGGTTCGCGTGGAATCCGTTTTTCACTTTCACGATTCAGTCCGTGCTAGCGAGCTACTAGCTAGTATAGTCTCACACAAACGAAAATATGGCCGCCGTCGCGAGAACAGCAATACCAACCGGCACCCTCGACCCGGCACTGGGATTCTGGCTCTCCGGCACTGGCACCTCGGCGATCGCTGATGCGGCGCCTGGTCGCGCGGAGGCCCCGATGAAATCCCACGTCGCCGCCGCCATCGCCGCGTCTTCCGCGTGAATGCCATCATCGATCACGTACCGAGCCGTGGGGGCGTCGCAGTTTACTCCGCGTCGAACATTTCCTACGCGCGGCGACGTGACATTCGTCGACGTGACGCTTGAATTCCCCGCACTCATGTCGCACCCGTTCCAAAGTCGCCACGTCACAAACGCAGCCGGCGCGAACCACGCATCCGCGGACCCGCCCGTCATGAACGCGGGCGTGTGCTTGATTGAATACCGCGACTGTTGCGCGTTCAAGTCCGCACCGGCGCCGATCAGGTCGCCGCCGTGGCACCCGAACCCGGCCACGAGGTCCGACCGTTCCATCGCGAACCTGTGCGCCATCATGCAGCCCATGCTGAAACCCGTGAGGTACACCCGCGTCCGGTCTATGGTGTCGACGGTGCGAGCCGCCTCGAACGCGATGAGCTGCGCGATGAAGGTGATATCATCGATGTCATGGATGCTCTTGCCGCCGCTCGCCGCCTTGACGGCCTCGCAATCCGAGCCGCACGTGCCCCACTGGTTAGAGTAGCCCGCAGGCCACGCCACGGCAAACTTGTTTGCGTCCGCCAACGCCTTGAACCCGGACCACCGCGCGCGGTGCGACGCGCACCCGCCGCCGCCGTGCATGTCTATCACGAGTGGGACCTCCGAGCTGCCGCGCGGTGTGTACGTCCACCAACACCGCATGGCGTCGTTCGGCGGACCTTTGATGCACGTGCGACGGGTGGTGACGAACTCGTCGGCGTTGAATCCCGCGTCGGTGCCGTCTCCGGGGCACACGGTCGCCTCGTCCTCCTTCTCTGAGTCTCCCATGGAGGATGTGCTGTCGCTCTTGTCGCTGTCCTCCTTGGAGTCGCCGTCGTCCGCCTTGGAGTCCGACTGGGAGCAGCCGTACTCGCTCTTGACGCCGTTCTCGTGCCAGAAGCCGTCGGACTCGCACGTCCACCCGGCCTTCTCCTCCGTGCACGTCGCACGGAGCGCGAGCGCGGAGAGCAAGACGACGAGAGTCGCACGTTTAATACGCATCCCGTTGACCCACGCCCGAGGGACGACGCGCGCTGACCGCGACGCGATTGTGCTCGCTCATGGACAAGAAATATAGCGTTATGATATTCGGACACCCGCGTGTGCATCACTGGAGAAATGACGGTCTAAATGATGCGAGCGCGAACCGGCACGGCCGGAAAATGGACACGTTTCCCATTTCTCGAGGAAAAAGGCACCCAAGCGTCAAGGGGCGCGCGCCTTTCCCGATTGCCGACACTTCACGGGACGCGTCAGCCCCGCGCACGATCGAAGGTTCGCGCGCAGACCTCACCCGACGCACGTTCGAAGCACCCCAAACGCCGACCGCACCAGCGTTCGACACTTTCCCCACCGACCACACTGCACACCCGTCCCACCGACCTCCCGCCATGGCTCCCAGCGAGGATGGATACCGCTGGCGCAAGTACGGGCAGAAGATCATCAAGGGCGCGGCGTTCCCTCGCTCGTACTACCGATGCACCGCGCCCAACTGCCCCGCGCGCAAGCACGTCGAGGGCGACCCCAAGGATCCCGGGTCCATCGCGTACGAGGGGATTCACAACCACGAGCCCCCCACCGGTTCCAACCGAGGTGAGCCCCCCGCCATGTGACCCCACGTGGGCATGTTAAATCTTGACCCCGCGGCCGCTCAAGGGACGCGGAGACGACCCGCGCCCGTCACGCGCGTCCCAATTCCCGCGGGCATTCGCCGAGGGGTTGGACGATACCACACGCGGTCGATCCGCACACACGCAAACCCCGCGCATCGCACTCACCGTCTCCGTCCCACGCGTTCCCCCCGTTCCACAGGCAAGAAGCGCAAGAGCGTTGACCAAAACTCCAAGCTGCCCCTCTCGCCAAACTCCAAAGCGCGCGTCAAGACGTCCAAGAAGGCTTCGTCCTACCGCAGCTCCGAGATCGAGGAGGTGACCCCGAGGTTCTGGGAGCGCGCCGAGGCGCGCGCCATGGAGACCCTCGGCAAGCTCTCCCCCGGCAGCCGCAAGAAGGCGGCCAAGCTGACCAGCACGCAGCAGGCGCAGCAGCGCCGCAAGTCTGGCAACGGACTCGCCGTGCAGGTCCCCGACCTCATCTCCGGCGGCGCGCCCACCTCCATCACCGCCGCGCTCGTCCGCGTCGACGGCACCGGCTCCCCCAACATCACCAGCATCAGCGGCTTCACCAACATGACCATGGCCGTGTCCACCGCGGGCGGCACCCGGGTCTCGCCGCGTTTGCACCAGGCCAAGACGCACGGGTGGCGCGAAGGTGCCGAAGGGAGCGACCGCGGCGCCAACGGAGAACTCCGGTCGGTGCGGTCCAAACCCGCGAACCACAAGCCGGTGGGCGGCGCCGGGTACGGGGACCTCGCGTCCACGACGGGCGCGAAGAAGGTGAAGCGCCCGAGGCCGCTGATCATCGACGCGGAGCAGGCGGCGGCGATTGAGGATGCGGGGACGCCGCTGCTGACCATCGGTAACGGTCGCGCCGCGGGGGAGGTGCCCGGGTTGCTCAGCGCGAGGCGCAGGGACGGGACCAGCCTGAGGAAGGCGGCCGCGATGGGGTGGGCGGCGTTGCAGACGCCGAGGTCGCCGCTCGAGACCCCCGGGTCCGCGGGTAACGCCCTCATGGAGTCACTCGCCTACATCACGACACCCAAGTGAATCCGCCCACATCACGGCGAACACATCACGAAATGTACGAAGACACCCGCGGTTGACTGACAACCCCGCAGACACGATTTATTCATCCCTTAGCCGCCGCGCGGATGCGATACCGAGCGCCGCATGTACCATATAAATAAACGAAACGACGCATATTACGGACATCGATGTCGTCACTACTCTAAAACTACCGGCGCCGAGCTAGTCCCCTTTGCCTTTCCTTCCAGCCGGTTGGCTCGACGCTTTTCGCGTGATCCCCGGCGCGCCGATGTCTCTCAGCCCGGCGTCCATCCTCTGCGACGCCACCGCCGCGGCCGCCTTCATCCCTGTGGACGCGGATGACGCGGAGCGCGCCATCGCGGGCGTGTTCGCAAGCTTCTTCATCTTATCGAAGAGGCCAATGACTGACGCGGTACCCGCGCCGGTACTCGACGGATGGTTCTGACCTGATGGATGGTTCGAACCCGGCTTGCTTCGCGCCGGCGGCGACATCAGCGGCCTGTTCCTGCCGTGGTGAAACCCGCTGTTGCTCAGCCCCAGCGCCCGTATGCGCTCCTCTGTGTCCGCCACGTTCTCTGGACGTTCTCTGGACGGATGTAGGTCGGTCATCGCGATCTCCCCGCCGGATGACGCTCGCGAGATGGTTTTCCTGGGGACGTGCGCGTCGGGTGACCCGAATGCCCTTCGCGCCCCCCCGACGTCTCCGTCGCCCGCGTGCCGCGTGGTCCCGGACTCCGACTTTGGGGTGGTGCCATAGTGGTCCCTGAGCGCGGCGAGCGCGGGTGTCATCGCCGCCCGTTGCGCCGGGGACGGCTCCATCGCCCCCGTCACGCCTCCCCCGCCGGGCAGAGGCGGGCCCTCGCCGAGTCTGTGGCGAGGGATCCGCACGGTTCCTCGCGCGAACATGGTCTGGTCCGTGATCGTCCCGCCGTTCGCGCGCTTGATGTCCGAGATGGTGACGCCGTACTTGATCGCCAGGCCCGCCAGGCTGTCCACCGAGGACACCTTGTGCGTCCGAAACATGCTGGGCTCAGAGGGCGACCCGGTCCCGTGCTCGAGCTCCTCGATCTCCCCCATGATGAGTCAGCCGGATGAGACCCGCGCGCCCGCGTCCCCTGCGGCACGTGTATCCTCCCCGCGATGGACGTTCCGCGGGACGGTACCGACGCGAATGACGCGTCGGGTGCGTGCGCACGCGCGCGACGATGTGCGCGCCACGGAGAAGTCCGGGCGACCGCGGTGTTCGTTAGCCCGTACACAACCGTGACTTTGCCAAATGGCTCGTCACAAAACTATGGGAGGAGCCGAAGGAGACGAGGCGAGCGTGGCGGGTAAGACGTGCGTCGTGACCGGCGCGAACAGCGGTATCGGCCTTGAGGTTGCCAGGGCGCTGGCGAGGGGCGGCGCGAGGGTCGTGCTCGCGTGCAGGTCACGATCCAAGGCTGCGAACGCGGCGAAGGATATCATCTCCAGCACGGGAAATGTCAACGTGGAGTGCAGGGCACTCGACCTCGCCAACCTGGCGTCCGTGCGCGAGTTCGCGGAGGGATTCAACGGCCCGGAGGAAATCGTGGACATCCTGGTGAACAACGCGGGGGCGATGTTCAAGGACCACGGCGTCACCGATGAGGGCAGGGAACGAACCTGGCAGACCAACGCCCTTGCGCCTCACTATCTCGCGAGACTCATGATGCCCGCGTTGGCGCGCGCGGCGGCTGCCCAGGGAAACACCCCGGGCAGCGCGAGGTACGTCTACGTCACGTCCAAGCTCGAGACCAAGGGCGTGGTCGCCGGGGAGTTAAGAAGCGGGACGCCCGAGGCACGAATGTTCAACGCGATTGCCGACAAAACAAAGTTCGACACCTTTAAGCGATACGCGACCGCCAAACAGGCGGGGACCGCGCTCACGTTCGAGCTCGGCAGGCGCGTCAAGTCGGCACCCAGGGGAGCGGGGATCGCGGTGCACTGCGTGTCCCCGGGGATGGTCAACACCAACCTCGGACGGTTCGCGGGCGCCGTGTTCGTGTTGGCGGCGCCGCTTCGATGGGCGCTCACGAAGACGTGCACTCAAGGAGCGGAGCCGGTGTTGTTCGCGGTGCGATCGAAGTTACCGGAGGTTACTAACAGTGTGGGTGGGTACTTCGGCACCGAGTCTAGTTTCAAGCACGGCCCGGTGGTGCCGCTGGAGGCGAGCGAGAGCGCGAGGGACCCGAGCGTCGGGGAGAGACTGTGGGGAATATGCGAGGCTCAGCACGGGTCCGTCGACCGGGACCTGTGCGGTTGACACGACCGATTCTTTATTACATATACATCGACTCGCTCGTGATTGTACAGGTACAATTTATTACACCGATGAAACGTACTTCACAGGGAGGCGGCGGACAGTGAGCTCTGCTGCCTGGTGCTGAGCAGGTTCTTGTTGACCACCATGCCGGGGACCATCCCGCCGACCCACGCGAATATAGCCGGGGACGGAACCATCGCCAGCGCCACGATGGACGGCCCGGGGCAGATCCCCCCGAGCCCCCACCCCGCGCCGAACATCACCCCGCCCGCCATCAGCCGTTTGTCCAGCTTGGAGTTGCTCCTGAACCCAAACTCCAGCGAACAGACGGGCGCCTTTTGGTACTTTTGAATGAAATAAAACCCAGGAGCGCACAGCGCCAAAGCGCCGCCCATGACCAGCGCCAGGCTCGGATCCCACGCCGGGTGAAGCGCGGATAGGAATCCCGCCACTTTCACCGGCCGCGTCATCCTGCTGATGATCAAACCAGTGCCAAACACGAAACCGACGAGACCGTCGGCTACCACGTTGACCAGTCTCTTGCGCGGGCCGATGGTCGGCTGCCACGGGGGTTTCAGCTCGGACTGCATCCCGCTGACGAGCCCGCCGGAGAGCTCGTCGGTGGCATACGCCGCACCGTCGGCGGCCTTGACGGAGGTCGCGAGCGCGCCGAGGCCGATGAACGCGCCGACGGAAGCAGCCGCGAACGCCGCCCACACCGACAGGCTGGCCAACGACGGGATGGTCGTCGAATTAATGGCGGACGCGGACGCGATGTTGAGCGCGCCCGCGGTGTCAAAAACGGTGGCGGCGATGAAACCGACGAGCATGAAGACGCCGATGTACGCCATGGACCGCGGGGACAGGCGCGCGTTGCCGCAGATGCCGTGGCCGGACGTGCATCCGTTGCCCATCGCCGAGCCGCCGCCGACGAGGGAGCCGGCGAGTAAGGCGCGACCGACGCCCACCATGGGCTCCGCCGGGAGCGGGCCCGCGGTGGCGACGTGGAAAGCCCCCGCGGCGAGGAGGCCGCCGAGGAAGGCGAAGTCCCAGGAGAAGAACTCGCCCTGCGCGGGCCTCTTCACGGACGCGCTCACCCCAAGAAGCCGGCCGGTTAACATCAATTTGGCGATGGCCGCGACGCCCAGGATGGCCCCGCCGCACAGGGCGTCGAGCGGGGTGAACTGAAGCGCGGTGGCGCCGAGGGTGGACATGGCGGCCACGGGTGCGGCGGCCGCGCGGACGGATAAAGACCGGTGTCCTCGGGACCCTCGGGAGTTCCTGGAGTCCGGGAGAATCGGCTGACGGTTCGTGACGACGAACGACGAGCGCGACGACGCGAGCGGGGTTCGAGCGGTGTCGGAAGGACGGACGCGCGCCGCGGGTGGGATGGCGACGCGATGAGCGGGGAACGCGACGGCCTGCATCCCTCGGGCGGGAAAGAGTCGCGCGCGTGTACCTCTGCCGTCGGCGATGATGGCGTGACAAACATCACGTGTTTCCGATGACAGTTGAGCAAGAAATGGGCCCATCGTGTAACCTAAACTGTTTCTTTACCAAGAAGACGACAGGCTCCAGAAGACGTCGGGCTTTTGAAACAGCATGTCGGTCGGGGCTGTCGGTCGGGACGCGTGTTGATCACAACCGACACGCACCTCACTGGGCCGGGTTTGGCGGCGCCATGGCGTCCGTGGATAGCATACATGTGGCGGATGACCACGACGGCTCCCCCCGGTTCGCCACGATGCGACCCGTGCACGGGGCGTTGCTCGTGCCGGGGCGCGGCATCAAGCGACACAAGTTGGATTCGACACTGGGCGGATCCGGGGCGCTCCTGTCGGATGATATCAAGTACGGGCTCGCGCAGAGGGACCCGACGCGGCAGATCACGGTCATGTCCGCGCACAGGTCGGGCGAAAAACGGAGGGACACGGAGGGTCGGGAGGTGTTCAGCCCCGCGGGCAGGCCCAAAAGGAACGTCATCGTGAGCGGCATCACCCCTCAAGGGCTGGAGCAAGCCATCGGAGGAAAACTTATGATCGGCCTGAGCGCCGAGGTCATCGTGCACGGCAGGGTGCAGGCGAAGGACGGCGCGGGCGGGGTTCGATGCGAAGTTCTGCGAGGCGGGGACGTGCGCGTGGATGACTCGGTGTACGTCGGCGACCTCAGCCCAGAGGACACCGCGTGGAGGATAGAGAGGGACCGGCAAGAGGAGATTGCCCGGAAAAGGATGCAGGCTGGCTGGGCAGAGCCGTCCGAGTGCAGGTTCCTTCGACCCGAGCTGGGACCGGTGACGCGACTGAGACAGTGAACACCGTGCGTTCGCGAAACATTAGATGTGATTATTTTATTTGTAAGGTTACATGATATGGTGATAAGTTACGATGGGCACACGCGTGGCTTCAGAAGAAGGAGTGCCCGCCAAACACGAAGGACTTCTTGGGCTTGGCAACTTCCTTCTCTGTGACGTCGGGAGGCGCGGGTGCGCCGCACACACCGGCGCAGCACCTCTGGATGGCGGCCAGCCACTTGGCGTGATCCGCCTCGCCGCCCGGGACGTAGAGTCTCAACGTCTTAGCCTTATTATCGTCGCTCTTGACCTCAATCTTGATCCCCCACTCGCCCTTGCTCTTGAACTCGTACTTTTCGGCGACGTACCCACCGCCGCCGAGCTCCGTCTTGAACGGCATGAGCTCGCCGTCCTTGTTTGGACGCTTCAAACAGAGCTCGTGCGGCAGGATGAAGCATCCCGGGGCCTCCTTCCAGGAGCCGACGCCGTAGTCCGGGGCGTACCCGTCGTAAATCTCGAGCGCGCCCTCAACCTTGGGGGCCATCACGCCGCCGGGGAACTTGCCGATGTTGTTCATCTGACAAGAAAACATGTCCAGCGCTTCTTTGTACTCGGAGAGGCTGTGGTCCTCGACGTAGGAGCTGGAGAGCTCGATGCGTCGTAGGGTCGGGGCGTCGTATCGGATGACGGACGCGTACATCCCGGCGCCGTGGGGCGAGCGCCTGAAGTGGTAAATCTTGCCGGGGACGAACAGGTCGACGAGGTCGGCGGGATCCGCGTCACCCGCATCCTCCTCGGGCGCGGCGGCCTTCTTGGACATCATGCTCGAGAACTTGCCCGCGAGCGCGCTGGCGCCCGCGGCGGCTTTGGCGGCGCCCGCGGCGGCGACGGACGCGGCGGCGCCCGCGGCAGCCTTGGCCTTCTCGACGTTCTTGTTACCGCCGCCGCCGCCGCTCGACGAAGCCATCCGTTTCTTAGCCTGCTCGGCAAAGGACGACGCGGCGGACATGGCGCTCTTCTGCATGGACGCGAGCGTGACCGACGCAGCCTTGGCGGCCTGCACGGTGTGCAGCTTGTTGACATCCTTGGAGAAGTCGTCCTTCCAGTTGATCTCCTGGATCCTCATGAAGAGGTCGTCGACGTTCTGGCGGGACGCGCGGGTGATGACGTCGTCGTGGCAGACGATGGATTTTAGATGAGCGCTAGCCTGGCATCCCTTGGCGTCGAGGCACGGCGGGGTGGCGAAGGCGACGCACTCCACCGGGGTCTTGCCGAGCTTCTCCTTGAGGAGGATAGAGGCGATCGCGGCGGTACCCGCGCCGAGCGAGTGTCCCAGCACGATGAACCGCGGCTTCTTCTTCTTGAGCTCGAACATCTCGACGCACTTGCAAATCTTGGACGCGTGCTTGTCGAGGAGCGCGTGGGCTGACTTTGTCATGCCGCGGTGGGCCTTGACGCCGGCGAACTCGGGCAGAGTGCTGTTGAGGTCCTCGGCGGCGCAGTCACCGTCCGTGAGCGCGTCCTTCATGCTCGCCGTGCCGCGAATCACGAAGAACACCTCGTTGCGCGCCTGCGACTCGCTGATGAAGAACGCGGGCTCCTGGAAGGTGCTCTTCTGCACCGAGTCGTGGATCTCGTGCCCGATCGTCTTGAGCGTGTCCACGAGCTCGTTCCTGTCGGTGAGATAGGAGGCGTCGACGGCGATGCACAGCCTGCGGAACTCGTCCGACTCGTCCTTGTTCACCGCGCCGCAGTCCCCGGGGTAGGGCAGGTGCGCGCTGCCAGCCTGGGAAGCCTTGCGTGCTTGTTTCTCCGCGTCCCACAAATACGTCATGCCCACCGTCAGATCGCCGGTGCTGAAGCCGCGTACGGCGGAGTAGTTGGAGTGGAGGGCGGATGCCACGGTGCCGTAGTCCTCCATCCATCCCGGGGCGTACCCGGATGCTTTGCTTATCATCGACATGGCGTGCCTGAAGGGGTTGGTGCTCCCGTTTGTGGCGCGTTGTTAGCTCGACTTCACAGAACAGTTGTTTCCAAAAGATTTTTTTTGGATTTCGGTCTTTCATCAATCCACAGTGTCGTGGCGCATGCGCGGGAGACACCTCGCGAGAGCGTTCGCACGTGTGATTTCCATGAGCACGATATCGACGACATCCATGAACGCCGCGAGCGGTCGATCGGCGACCGCGGCGCTCCTCGCGGGCAGCCGCAGGTCTCTCACGGGCCAAGGGTTCCCGCCTAAACATCGGGCACCCGCGTCGATGTCGCGAAGGGCCCCGTGCTCGCTCGTCACGCGCGCGGCGAGCGGCTCGGCCAAGGCCAAGAAGGTAAAACAGTCGTACGTCTGCACCGAGTGCGGCTACGACGCCAACCAGTGGTACGGCCAGTGCCCCGGGTGCAAGGTGTGGGACTCCATGAAGGTCATGCGCGGCGTCTCCGAGCCCGCCTCCGCATCCTCGGGGAAGAGCTCGGGAGGCGGCGCGGGCGCGCGCGCGGTGGCGAGGATCGCCGAAGATGTCGCCATCGAGGAGGCATCCTCAATCGGCATCGGTCGCAAATCCAGCCGGGTCAAGTCCGGATGGGTCGCCGAGGCTAACCAGCCGAGGTCGCTCAAGGATGTCCTCGGCGGCAAGGCTAAGGGTACCACCATGCCGAGGATGCGCCTGTCGCAGGACCTCGGCAAGGAGATCGAGAGGGTGCTGGGCGGCGGGGTCGTGCCGGGAGGGATGATCCTCGTGGGCGGCGACCCCGGCGTCGGTAAGTCCACCATCCTCCTCCAGCTCGCGGGTCTGCTCGGCAAGGGAGAATCGACCGAAGGCGAAGAAGGCACGGGCGGCGTGCTCTACGCCTCAGGGGAGGAATCCGTCGAGCAGGTCGCCGGCCGCGCCGAGCGCATGGGCATCAACGACGACGGCGTCATCCTCTACAGCGCCACGAGGCTGGAGAACATCCTGGAGGCTGTCTCCAGGGTTAAACCCGCCGCGCTCGTCGTCGACTCCATCCAGACGGTGTTCCTCGAGGACGCGACGGGTTCTCCCGGGTCGGTGTCGCAGGTGAGGGAGTGCGCCACCGCGCTGCTGCACGCCGCCAAGACCACCGGCATGCCCGTGTTCATCGTCGGGCACGTCACCAAGAGCGGCGACATCGCGGGCCCACGGGTGTTGGAGCACATCGTTGACGTGGTGCTCTATCTCGAAGGGGACGCGGACCGAGCCGTTCGTATTCTCCGCGGGCATAAGAACCGGTACGGTAGCACCGACGAGGTCGGGGTCTTCCAGATGAGCGACGAGGGCATGAAACCGGTGGCGTCGCCGTCCGCGCTCTTCCTCGGCGAGCGCGTGTTATCGCCGGACGTGTCCGCGGCGCCGACGGTGACGGTGCAGGGGTCCAGGCCGTTCATGCTGGAGGTGCAGGCGCTCACCAACGAACGCGCCGACGCGGGCGAGGGCGCGCCGCAAACCCCGCCCATTCGCACCGCGGTGGGCCTCAGGTTCGAGCGCATGCAGCTCCTACTCGCGGTGCTCGCCAAGTTTGTCCTCGGCCGCACGGTTCAAAAGAACGACGTGTTCATCAACATCGTCGGCGGGATGAAACTCGACGACCCGTCAACCGACGTCGCCGTCGCGCTGGCCATCGCGAGCTCCTTCGTCGAACGACCGTTACCGCCGGATATGTGCTTCTTCGGTGAGGTGGGTCTGGGCGGTGAGCTCCGGCCGGTGATGCAGGCAGAGCGGAGGATCGCGGAGGCTGCGACGATGGGTTTCAAGAGGGTGCTGCTGCCCGAGGCTGGCAGCGACGAGTCCACGGTGAAGGCGGCTGGGAAGAACGGCGTCGAGCTGGTTCGGTGTAAGACGATGGCGGACGCGCTTCAGGCGGCGCTGGACGTGAAGCCGACGAGGTCCGCGGCTAGGTCGCAGCCGAAAGGGTCTTGGCCGAGTAAGTTTCCGGCGAAAAAGAAGAGCGGGGGTGAGTAGATAGATAGCGGAGCGTCATCATTTGATGCAAAGATTCTCTCACAAGAAACAACTATCGAACGCGGATGTGATGGCCAGCAGGGAAGGTCGACTTGCAGATGGTTCAAGTTGTTCACTTACAGCGTCGTATAGTGGAGATATACGTGCGCAGTAAGTGAACACCGGCCACCTCCAAGTTGAGCTTCTGCAAGATACATCATCTGCAACAAGCCATCGCATCCGCGCTTCAGCAAATCCGAGTTCACCCGGACAGGCACTCGGACAGGTACTCGTCCTCGAAGCAGATCCGACGAAGCACGTCCGTCTGCGTCACCACACCGATCAGATCCTTGGACGTCACCCTCACCCCCGCGCAGTCCTCGGCGACGAACCCGTGGTGCACGGTGGGCTCGCTCAGCCTCTTGATCACTTGCGCGAACGTGGTGGATCGTTTGAAAAACTTGGGTGGCGGCGGTCTCGGCCGCCACAACACGGCACCAGCCCCGTTCTCGCCGTCGTCGGGCCCAACCCCGCGGAGCCGCTTGATGTAATTGCGCAGCGGAGACGTCAGGGTGCGAAAATTATTGGGCCAGACGCCGCCGATGTCGCTCGCGGTGACGTCGCAGACGACCTCGCCGTCGAAGGTTCCGACTTCGTTGTATCCGGAAACGGCCGCGGCGGACGTGAACCCGAGCCGCGTCATGCGCTGGAACGCGTGCAGCGCCGCGTCGTCCGCGTCGACGGTGAAAACGGTCTTGACCGCCATGCCAAGCTCACCCAGCGTCGCGTGACTGGCGAGCGCGGCTATGTCCTCCGGCTGTGTCATTTCTTCACCGTCGGCGGGACGCTCCGTCGCGGCGAGCAGCGAATGTTTCACCACGTCCGCGGCTGATATCACGGCGGCGACCCTGAGTGTATCGCCGTCGCGCCTGAACACGGCGACGCGGTGGCAGATTGGGCCTTCGGGTGACCCGTGGAAGAAGTACTGGCGGCAGAGCTCGAGGACTGAGAGTCTCTCGTAGTCCGGGTCGTCGGCTCGCCAGGGAATTTTATGTCCGTCCTGCCAGTTGGGGGTGGCCATGACCTCGCTGACTGGCAGGTTCTGCCACTCCGTGCCGGGTGGGTATTGCGGATCACCGAGCGTGGACTCGCCGAGGTCCTGCAGCAGCGCCTCGAGCTCGACGGTGTCCCTGCTGCACAGGTCGAGGACGATATCGGAGAGCGACAGGAAACCCTTGTGCACCAGTTCGCCGTTGGAGGCGTCGACGACGGGCGCGGAGAGAACCCCGCGCCGCGCGAGCTGGCGCAGCGCGTCGACGATCTTGGTGTCGGGCCACAGTGTCAGGACCCCGGGCTGCTCGTCGTCGTCGGGGCACTCCGCGTTCTCGTTCGCGCGCTTGGCCCGCAAGAGTTCACCGACGGAGGTTGACTCGAGGAGGGCGCGGAGCCTCGACGCGAGCACCGTGGCGCGGTGCATGGACATGAGCTCGTCGGGGGTGGCGTCGTCCGAGGAGGAAAGCGACGCGGTCCTCGACGACGACGCCCGCGTGGTGACGTTGGAGCACGCGGCGACGGAGCCGGGGCCCAAGCCCGCCTCCCCGCCGCCGGGGGTCGACGAGAACTGGGGCGTCGTTGGTACCAACGAGGGAGCGGACGTCGGCGGGCAAGGGTGCGCGCCGGGGACCTGCCGTGGGGTGGATCTGGCGGTGACGACGCGGATCTTTGGAGGACCCGGGAGTGCGCCGTCCATGCTCGCGCGGTGCTCGTCGAACATGTGCGCAGCCGCGGACGTCTCGCCTGGTTTTAACCAGGTGGTGCGGGGCTCTTGGAAGAGCCGATAGGGAAGGGGGATTCGTTGAAAAGTTCGTCCGCTCACACTTCACGGGGCGCGAGGGAGGGATGACGACGGTGTGGCGGCCACGCGTGAGGATTGCAGTTCCGGAAATCGACGGTGTCGATGCTGACGAGAATCCGGAGAGACGAGTCGACCAAGAAGGGCACGAAGCGGAAGAGAGCCCCTCCCACAAAGGGGCCGTGCGAGCACGGGGTTAAGTACCGCTCGAACTGCACGGTGTGCCGTGCTTGTCCGCACGGTCGTCGGCGCTCCAGGTGCAAGGAGTGCGGTGGGGCATCAATCTGCGAGCACGGTCGTGAACGCTCTCAGTGCAAGGAGTGCGGTGGGTCGCAAATATGTGAGCACGGTCGTCAGCGCTCTAAGTGCAAGGAGTGCGGTGGGGCATCAATCTGCGAGCACGGTCGTCAGCGCCGTCAGTGCAAGGAGTGCGGTGGGTCTGAAATCTGCGAGCACGGTCGTCTGCGCTCTCAATGCAAGGAGTGCGGTGGGGGCTCGATATGTGAGCACGGTCGTCGGCGCACTACATGCAAGGAGTGCGGTGGGGGTGCAATCTGCGAGCACGGTCATCGGCGCTCTCGGTGCAAGGAGTGCGGGTAGGGCTTACTCTCGATGCTACATGATCATTTGTTACAACTTCACTCGCAACGGCAGTTCCTCGCCCCCTCTGATCGTGTGCGCCCTCAGGAACAACCTCGCGGGCACCGTCCCGCTATCACCCTCCCCAGGGCTCAACACCACCCCGTTGGCGCTCATGAAGAAAGGCACACCCTCCGCCACACCCCCGCGAACATTCACCCACACCGCCACCTCGCAGTCCGTCCGTATCCCCGACCTCACCTCCCCGTCGCCCGGCAGACCTGTCGCCATGTGCACGTGCCTCCTCCGCATCCTACGTAGACCGTGCGTACGTATACTCTCCCACGCGCGCATCGACGTGCCGTGCACCGCCTCGGCCACCCCGCTGCTGTCGGTGAGACGCGTCATCATCGCGTCGTCGTCGATGACGTCGCCTGCCAGCGTGTGTCCCTGCGTGGCTCGTACGATGGGCCCGTATGAGCTGTCGGTGTCGTCGCGAAGCTCGAACCGCCCTTTGCCGTCCGCCGCCACGAGCGCGCGTATCTCATCCTCCGTGACCCCGCGGAACCTCGGGAGCGCCAGGACCCGCGCGAGGGGCACGAAACCCGTCGCGTCGAGGCAGTCCCCGAGCCCCGCCTCCATCGCGCCGTGGCGCAGAAGCTGGGAGAGATTCTTGGAGAGGCGTACCTTCGGGTCCATGGGACGCGACCGGCCCCTACCTCGGCCGCCCCTACCCCGGCCCCGGCCTCCGCCGCCGCGGCCACGCGCGCGCACGCCGTCCGTCGGTGCGGTCATTCCCACCACACGCGCGGCGCTCGCGCGCATCCGTCTGGCCCCGAAAACAAACTTTTGGTAACAACCAGAACGTAAAGTTTCGGGACCAAACCTAGCTCGCTCACTCAGATCGAACACAACGAGTGGGCGCGGCGGCCACATGTCGGGTGCGACGATTCGGCGCCTATCGCGCGTCGCGGCGAGTACGGCCGTGAGCGGACGGTTCGCATCGGTGGCCCATGCGACCACCCCTGGCGCTGCGTCGACCGCGTTGAACGTCGCCATCACGAACCGAGGGTATCGCGGGCAGGCTTCGGACATCGCCGGCTGGAAATCGCGCGGGGGACTGCACCCCGCGATATCCCCGACCCCGTCGTGGTCCACGGCCGAGCTGCTGGACCCGCCGGGAGGTTCCGCGGACTCGGCGCCCATCGACGCGGACAAGCTCAGGAAGGTGGCGAGGCAGGCGAACATCGCGATCCCTGATGCAAAGGACGAAGAAGGTGCAAAGGACGAGGACGACCATCCGCTGTTCGCGGCGGCCGAGTCCCCGGCGGAGGGTGCGCTGCGTGGCGTGAACGAGGTCCTACGGTTCGTACAGGCGATGGATAAGGTGGACGTGGAGGGGTTCGAGCCCATGTGGACGGTGCTGGACGACGAGCGGTCCTCGCCGCTTCGAGCGGATGAGGTGGCGGGGCGGGACGTTTCCTTACGAGCGCGAGGTAAGAAGAGGGACTCCGCCGACTGGGTCTTGGACGGTGTCCCCGCCGAGGCTGGCGTGGACGGGTGGGCGGCGGCGGACAGGGACGAGCTCGTGGGTTTAGCGCCGGACTCGAGCCGCGCGCCGTTCTACGTCGCCGCGAGAACCGATGGAGGGACAGAGGAGACATGATAGGTTTCACAAAGTTGGAAATGAGATTCATCCGAGTTCTAGTAGTCTAAGCTATGGGCGGTTTAGAGTCTCGCGTGGACGCCTTGAACGCCAACGCGGACGCCGCGAGCACCCCACCGTTCGCCGCCAGCGCGGGTCCGACCCCGACCCCGTCCGCCAACGCACCGAGCGCGATTGGACCGATCAAAAGACCGACGTCGCCGAAGGTTCTGTACGTCGAGAGCGCCGTCGCGCGGATCTGCTCGGGGGACACGTCCGCGGCGTACGCGGCGGGCGCTGGGCCCATGAGCGAGTGCGCGCCCGCCCACGCGAGTGAAGACGCGAGGAACACGTTGGGGTCGTGCGTGGTGCCGACGACGGCGACGGCGACGGAGGACGCGGCGACGCAGGGCGCGATGACGGCGGCCCGGCCGAACCTATCCCCGAGAACCGCGCCGGGACCTATACCGAGCGCGCTCGTCGCCGCCATCGCCGTGAACAGCGCGCCGAGCCCCGCGGGCGTGTACCCGTGCTCCTGTATGGCGAGCAGCGGCAGCAAAGTGGCGCGGCCGCCCGCACCGCTGAAGAAGAGCGCCGCGTTGAGGCCGCTCACCGCCAAAAAGTCCCTCCGCGACAGCAGCGCCATCATCCGCCCGCCGTCCGTCACCGACTCTTTCTTCAGACCAACGCCGGCGCCGGTGCTGCTCGCGACGCCCACGTCGCCGGTTGCCGAGAGTTCAAACACCTCGCGCTCAGGCTGGGGCCCATCATCGCGCACCTCGTTTGAACCGCCGCGTGACTTTAGAGTCTCGGGCACTGTTCGCGCGGCGTGCCACCCGGCGAGCGCGCACGTCATCCCCACCGCCACGAACGGGCTCCTCACGCCGAGCTCCATCACGCCGGACATCAGCCCACCGAGCGCGGGACCGACGGCGGCGCCCGCGAGCACCGCCGCCTGGTTAGCGCCGAGTACCCTGGCTCGGTTAGCCGGCGTCGACGCGTCGGCTAGTAGCGCCTGCGCTCCGGCCATGTACACCGCGCTCCCGGCTCCCGCGATGAACCTCCAGAAGAACAGCTCGGGGAGACCGGTACACGCCGCGCTTCCCAGCATGCCCACCGCGGTTATCAGGGGTCCGGCGACGATCAATGGTTTGCGGCCGTGTCGGTCCGCGATGACGCCGCACGGCACGTTGAGCACGAGCCTGGCCGCCGCGAATGCGCTCAGGGTCATGCCGACCTGCGCCGCCGTGGCGCCGAACTCGTCGGCGAACAGGGGTAGAACCGGTGCGACGCACGAGTGGCCCGCCATGAGGAGCGCGGTCGTGACGCAGATGTCCGCGACGCGCCTGTTCTCCTTGAGGAACCCCGCCAGATTCCACACCGACGAGAGACCATCTGAGGGCCCGTCTGGGGCGCCGGTCTTGGACGATGACGACGATGCGGTATCGTGTGGGTCTTCACATACATCGCGTCCGGACGTGGACGCCACGGACGACGAAGAGAAGAACCTTCGAGCCTCCCACCTCTCCCCGAACGTGGACTCATCCCCGAACCTTCGTCGACGTGGGTGCCCAACATCCACGAGCCACCCCGACGCCGGCGGTTTGCACGGATCCCACGTATCTCGCCGGAGATCCGAGTACCCGACGACCGCTGGCGTCGCTCGCCGCGCGGAGGAGAACCTTCGCCGAAGGGTTCCGACCGCCGCTCGCGTCGCCATGGCCGTGGCGAGCGCGGAAGTGCCCCGTCTGGGCGTTTCCGAGCCCGTACTGTAACCTGAAAGGACCCATTTGCCAAAAACAGGAACTGAACACCCAACCTTGAGAGAAGTCTTGTTCGACCCTCACACGACGAGGCGCGGAGGCACTCCGACCCTCGAGACGCCGTCGGGACGCCGCGCCCGTGATAAAGGGCATCGAAACGCATCGATCGCGCGCGAGTGACGGCACGGTCCGTTTCCAAGCGTCGACCAGCCGGCTGGGTGCCAAAGGCAGAATTGAGCGGTTGCCGAGCGTCCGCCCTTGAGTGAAGTGAAGATGGCGGAGACGGAGACGATGGTCGAGGCGCGCGGGCCGCCGGTCGATCGACCGGAGCCTTCGGTGGGTGAGCCGTCCATCGCGGAGGTATCCAACGGCGCCGGGGACAGCTCGCCGCCCCGACCGGGGACCCCCAAGCCCGCGACCCCCAAAGCCGCGGTCGTCGAGGCCTCACCCGCGGCCAAGGAGGAAGACATCAATGCGGAGAAAGTCGGGGTGGCGCTGTTCGATCTGGACCACACCATCATAGACACCAACAGCAGCTGGCACTGGGTGCAGCACGAGGTGAACAACGGCAAGGTTGGTTTAAGCATGCTCATGACCGCGCTCTACTGGTTCTCGAGGTACGCGCTCGGTTTCGGCGCGGGAGCCGAGCGGGCGGGCGCGGAGGCTGCGGAGCTCTACGCGGGCGAGAAGGAGGATGACCTCAACGAACGCGTCGTCACGTTCTTCCGAAAAGAGCTCTCGCACAGGGTCCGGCCGGGGTGTAAAGAGACGATGGACAAGCACAAGTCCGACGGCGTGCGATGCGTCATGTGCACCAGCTCGTGGCAGCACCCAGCGCGAGCCGCCGCGGCTCTCTACGGCCTCGAGCCCGACCCGAAGGATGTCATCTCATCCGTCATGGAGGTGGACCCGCTGTCCGGCGTGTTGACCGGTAAGATCCAAAAAGTGGCGTACGGGGACGGTAAGTGCGTGGTTACGAAGGAGTGGGCGGACGCCAACAACATCGACCTGAACCTCTGCTGGTTCTACACCGATTCCATGTCGGACGTCGCGCTCATGGAAGCGGTTGGGTTTCCGGTTGCGGTGAACCCGGATGCCAGGCTGCGGAAACACGCCGAGACGAAGGGGTGGCCGGTGGAGGACTGGGGGTTGGCGGAGGATAAGAGCAAGAAGCCGAGGTACGCGTACGCGTGCCTGACGCTGAAGGGGTCCAGCCAAGGGCCGGGGTGATTGATGGATGCTACGCAGTAGTAGCCGCGAGTTGAAACATTGATTATTTTTTCTCATCCGTCCAAAATGGGATCTTCTTCGCGAACTTCCTCGTGAAAATCGGCATTGTCAAGAATCGCCAACGCACACGATACGATGCCGAAGGAATTCACCGGTTGGGATAACAACTCCACCAACGCCCGCCCGGGCTTCTCCCGCGCCGTGGGAAGGAGCCTCGTGCCCGGCCGCTCCGGTTCCGGTGAGTACCCGCGCGCGACCCCGGACATCTCCCGCCCCGATTGGCAATTGTGAAATTCTCGGGATAATTGTAATTGGCGCCGAGTCTTCGCACGCGCGTCACCGCCCCCGCGACACCCCGTCCTGACCCGCGGTATCCCCACGATTCGACTTTTCAGACTACCCCAAGTACACGTTCGAGGGTGCCGTCGAGATTACCTCGCAGCGCAACACCCGCGGCACGCTTCAGTACTGGGACGACGTCAAGGCCGGCGCCGAGGACCCGGAGGCCAATTTCCGCGTCGCGAAGGAGACGCGCGCGAGGCAGCGCTCCTCCGCCGTCGGCGCCGCGCTCAAGTTTCCCCCCGAGATCCTCGGCGACATATACGCCGATCCCGTCGAGGCGAAGAAGCGCGCGCAGCTCCAGCGCGCGCTCTCCCACGACCAGCGCGCGGCCCTCCAGAAGGAACTCCTCGACGGCTGGGCGCAGGTGGCCGGCGACGACAAAGCATTGAAGTCAGCCTTCTCCGCGATGAAGGAACCCGCCGTACCCGCCGAGGCTCCCGGCACCCCACTCAAGGTTGACCTGGTCGTGACCGAATCCCCAACGAAGGACGGACCCGCGAACGCTCCCCCGGCCTCCACGTTCAAGCGCGAGATGCCCTCGGTGCCTTACTCCCAGTGCTACACCGACGTGGTGAGCTACGGAGGAGTGAAGAACGAGAGCAAAACTTCGTTGACCGCGTAGAGACTCGGATGTTGGTTTGTACACAGAGGGAGACACGACGACGACGATGAGACGCGGGTGTCGTTCGTAGGATTATATTAAATACAACACTGAGTGTGTCACAATCAACCGCTCAGTCCACGCCGCTCATGGTAGCCTCCGCAGGGCACAACCCGGCGTCGGGCACCGCCATCCCTTTCTCCCGCAGCTCCCTCACCATCGCGTCGTTGTGTTCCCTCGTGCTCTTGGCCACCGTCAGCTTCCGCCTGGCCTCGAACTGGCTATTCGCGAGCTGCCGCTTCGCCTCGTCGACGGACACCTCGGACTCATCGCCGGTATCATCTGCGGATGCGTCGGGGGCGTCGACTGTCGCCGTGGCGTTGGCCGGGTTCGCCAGGACGCCCTCCTGGAACCCTTCATTCGCTTGCTTCTCCGGCGCCGGCGGCTGCATCTTGTTATCCATGAAGCACTTGAGTAGCGCGCGCTTACGTTCCATCTCCACGTCGTATGCCGCGCCGATCGTGGACGCCACCTTCTCGCTCGCCTCCAGCCGCTCGAGGGTCTCGGCGAGGTTCATCTTATCGAACCTGTCGGTGTCCTCCTTGGCCATCTGCTTCATTCTCTTGATGACCTCGGCGACGTTGTTGCGATCGTACCCGGCACGCGTGGTCTTGTCCACCTTGAGGTCGCCGGAGGCCTTCTTGGCCTCGCGGATCTTCTGCTTCTGGCCCATCGATGCTGTTCGGTCGCTCCGAGTAAATGCGAAAAGTGTCGGCGGAGGTTTTTTGGCCACTTTATCGGGGCGACGCCGGTCGGTGTGCGGCGGTGGTGCGGCGGTGGTGTTCACGCGGCGATTGGACGCGTCGTTGAGGACGAGCCGACGGTGAAGGAAGGATGGGCGATGCGCTCGGTGGTCGCGCGCCCCGGTGTGTGGCGAGAGGACGGGCCTTCGGTCCTCGACCTAGAAATTTTGGCCCATATTTTTGCCCTCGGGCTCCACGTCAGCGGCATCGGGCACTATCCGACGCGCCGAGGGCGGTGGACGAGAGATATCAAACCGGCCATGCTCGTCACGATGCACGCCACGCGAGTCATCGCGACGCCCTCCCCGCGCGTCTCTTCGCCCGGATGGAGGCGTCGATCCATGACGCCCGTCTCGAGGCTATCTATCCAAAACGAACAAGTGTCCACGGCGATCGCGAAGGCTTCCCTCGCGTCCCTCGCGTCCCTCGTGCTCGCCGTCGTGAACCCGACCGCCGCGCTGGCGGTCGGCCCCGTTTCCGTCCCGTTCGAGAACGTGCGGTACGAGGAGGTGGCGTGCGAGAAAGGCACGATGAGCTCGGTGGGCGGGTCCATCAATCTCAAGGCTGGCGTCGCGTGCGTCAAGTTCACCGCCAAGGCGGTCAACCCGTCTTCAAAAGCCCTGAACAACGCGGACGTGTACGGCCGCGTGTACGACGACGCGGGCAGCGCGGTGACGGACGTGGCGGAGAACAACAGGATCGCGTACGTCGATTCCGTACCGGGTGGAACCAGCGAGGTGAGTTTCGTGTTGACGATGGGTAAGAACCAGCTCGACGCCGGGCCGTTGCACTGGCAAGGGCTGAAGGCTTCGGGGTTCACCGGGAAGATCCTGCCGGGGCAGACGGGATCGACGGGGCTTTTGGGGGAGAACGAGTGCGACCTGGCGCCCGACCCGGGTGAGTGCGAGGAGGAGCGAGCGTTGATGGCCAACATCCGATGAGAGAGCGACGTAGCCGATTGTAAATGTAAATCTTGTTCTGTTTCTGCACGAGACTTCGCCAAGACTTTCGGCGGCAACCCTCCCACGAACACTTCCCATGAACAAGGGCGGCGGCGAGAAGGCTCGCGCCGAGAAGGCAGCCCGGGAAGGGGGCGGTCGCGGGGGCCGCGGCCGCGGCCGGGGCGGCGCGACGGTCAAGAAGGGCGCGCCTCGGGTTCCCTCAGCCCCCGCGCCGGGAGGAAGGCTTCGAGTGCTCAACACTCACATCGGGGTGGAGGGCGAGCCGCCCCGCCTACCCCCGAAGCGCGCCAAGCCCGTGGACGCGGGCGACGGGTTCGACGGCGGCGGATCGAAGGATGGTGGCAACAGCCTCGTGGGATGGCGCGGGTTCACCGGCGGCGGCTACGGCGTCGACGGCCTCGGCATCGTGCCCGGCGCCGCGAACGCGGGTGGCAACTTTTCCAGATCCGCGCAGGAACCCGCCGAACTCCTTCACATGACCGACGACGCTCAGGACTCCGTCGCCGACCTCCTCCGCGAGCTCCGCCCCGCTGACGCACCCGCGGCGGACCCGCGCGCAGCCGCCGAGGCTGAGCGGCTACGGGCGGTGCAACGAGCCAGCCTCGCCGCGCCCGAGCGAGTCACCGCGGCGCCGGCGGGGATGAGAGTCGACGCTAACCACGCCGCGCTCGTGGGCAGGGCCGCGCTGCTCGCCTCCTCCGACAGCGTCCTCGATCAACTCGCGGCGCAGGAGGCACACGCGGTGACCGTATCGGAGGAGGCGCGACGGATGGGTGCGAGACGCGCGGCGAGGGAACGAACAGAGCGGGAGCGAGCGGGACGAAACAAACGTCTCGCGGAGCGGATAGTCGGCAAGGGGTTCACCGAGGAGTGGGCGACCGAGGCGCTGAGTCACTGCCCGGAGGACGACGGTGACTTCGTGGAGAGCGGTGAGATCACGCAGGCGCATCGGAAGAGGGCGATGGACGCGAGGCTTGGGAGCGCGATGGACTGGCTCTGCCTCCGCGTTCCTCGGGAGGAGATGCCCGAGTCGTTTCTGAAACTGTCGGGCGGGGATCTCGCGCCAGATCCCAGGGAACTGGCGCTTCGAGCGCGCGCGGAGGCTGCCGCGGAGGCTGCGCGAGCTGGCGACGACGACGACGGTGTCGGCCTGGTGCGGGCGGACGACCCGTACGTCGCGCTGCTGCAACGGGCCATGCTCGGTCGGCTGGCGGCGATGGGATTCAGCCGGGCGGAGGCGCGCGAGTCGCTCGAGACGTGCGGGTGGATCGAGGAGGACGCCACGTACGCGTTACTCCGGAGCCTACAACCGCCGAGCGTGGGTGACCTGGATCTCGGGTCGATAGACGCCGAGGAGGCGATGGGGGAGAGGGGAGAGGAGGCGATGGCGCTGACCGCGATTCTCGAGGATAGTTTCCGGGACCTCACCGGAGACTTCCCGGACGCCGACGGTAAGATGGCGCTCGAACGCGAGCAGCGGCGCATGTGGACCGCGGACGTGCCACCGCCGGACGACCGGTGGAAGCCGTGCGTGCTCGAGGTGCACTTCCCGCCGGGATCCGTGTACCCGTTCGAGCCCCCGCTGCTGTCCATCAAACAGCCCAACTTACCGCCCCCGATTCGTCGCGTCGTCGCCGCGCAACTCGCCGCGCAGGCTGCGTCCATGACCGGCGAGGCTGTCGTGTACACCCTGGTGGCGTGGGTGCAGGAGCACATGCCCGCCGTCCTCGACGAGCACGGGACGATGGACGCGGAGGCGGCGGAGAGGGCGGCGGCCGCCGCGGCTGAGGAGGAGGCTCGGGCGGAGGCGGAGGAAGCGGCGCGGGTGGACCCAGAGGTTAGACTGTCGGGGTATTCGCGGCTCGAGCGGACGTTCGCGCGCATCGAGGTGAGGCAGGAGGAGGAGGACAAGGAGGAGGAGGACAGGCGGCGGCGGATGGCGTACTTTCGCCTGCTCATGAGCGAGGAGAAGGCTGGCGCGGAGGAGAAGGCTGAGTCGGTGTCAAGGGAGGAGGAAAAGGTCGAGACGGAACCCGAGCCGATGGACGAGGACGAGCCCGAACCGTCGAACGAGGATGAGACGGCATCCGAAACGCCCGAACTCCATTCGCTGGACGCGCAGCTCAAGCGGTGGGAGGAGGCGCACGAGCGGAGGGTGGCGGCCGCCAAGGCTGACGTGGACGCCGCCACCGCCGCATTTGCCTCCCGCCGAGTCATCATGCCAAACACCGCCGTCACCAAAAGCGCCGAAGCCGCGGCGATCGCCGCCGAGGAGAAACGGAAAGCCGTCGAGGCCGAGGCGGCGAGGAAAGAGGCGGAGCTACAGACGGCGAAGGGCCGGCGCGCGGCGGCTCGCGAGAAGCTCTACGCCGGTAAGGGCGACGCGGATGGCAAGGACGCCAAGGCGAAGCCCGGGCTCTCGTGGCTCACCAAACACGTCAAGAACCTCGGCTTCGGCGACGACGAGCGCGTCGACGGCGAAGACGCCGGGGCAGCCGCGGCGGACGACGACGAAGTCGCCGCCGCCGCCGCGGACCGGCTCGCGGGTCTCGGAGGCTTGTTAAGCCACAAGCTACGGGACGAAGCCGACGAGGCGCTGAAAGCCGCGAATAAGAAAATCGCGAGCGCCCGACTCGCCGCGGCGGAGAAGCGCAAGGCTGAGGACAAAGGCTGGCGCGATATGCGAGCCAAACGACGGGACCTGCCCGCGCACCGCATGCGACGCGAGGTGCTCGACTGCATCGAGAACGGACGGGCGTCCGTGGTGAGCGGCGCGACGGGCTGCGGTAAGACCACGCAGGTGCCGCAGTTTGTGTTTGAAAACGCCGTCGACGCGAATCGCGGCGGCGAGTGCTCGGTGATCATCACGCAGCCGCGCAGGCTGAGCGCGATCGCCGTCGCCGAGCGCGTGGCGCAGGAGCGATGCGAGCGCATAGGCGACACCGTGGGGTACAGCATCAGGCTTGAATCTCGGCAGAGCGCCAACACCAGGCTCCTCTTCTGCACCACCGGCATCCTCCTCAGGCGGCTCCAGTCCGACCCGGACCTTCGAGGGGTCTCCCACGTCATCGTCGACGAGGTGCACGAGCGCGATTTGCTCAGCGACTTTCTCCTCGTCATCTTGCGCAGGCTCGCGGCGCGGCGCGAAGACTTCAGGCTCGTCGCGATGTCCGCGACGGTCAACGCCGAGCTGTTCAAAGGGTACTTTGAGCAAGTCGTTCCCGGCGAGTGCGGTTGCGTGGAGATCCCTGGGCGAACCTTCCCGGTGGCGGAGTACCGACTGGAGGACGCCATCGAGGCGACCGGGTACGTGTGCGAGCCCGACAGTGAGTTCGCGTTGGGCGCGGACGGTAAGCCGAAGGGGGGTGGACGGGGCGGGGGTAGGACGTTCAACCCGCTGTCGGGGGGCGGCGCTCGAAAGAGCAAGGCGATGGCCGCCGTCTACGACTCCTTGGCTTCGACGGCTGAGATGGGCGAGATCACCGAGGAGACCAGGACTTTGTATCCGGGGTACGGCGACAACACGCTGAGGTGCCTGCAGACCGTGGACGAGGAGAAGATCAACATGGAGCTCATCGAGATGCTGGTGCAGCTCATCGCTGACGAGTACGAGGATGGCGCGATTTTGATATTCCTCCCGGGCATGGCTGAGATTCGCGGCCTGCACGAGCGCCTCGCGTCTTCGCTCGACGACGCGGAGAAACGGTTCATACTCATCCCGCTGCACTCCACGCTGTCCTCCGAGGAGCAGCGCCTGACCTTCAGCAGACCGCCACCCGGCGTTCGCAAGGTTGTCATGGCCACGAACATCGCCGAGACTTCGATAACCATCGACGACGTCGTCTTCGTCATCGACGGCGGCCGCGTCCGTGAGACCCAGTACGACCCGGCGAGTCGCATGTCGAGCCTGGTCACCGCCTGGTGCAGCCGCGCGAGCAGCAGGCAGCGACGGGGCCGCGCCGGTCGAGTCCGCGAGGGGTACTGTTTCCACCTGTACTCCAGCGCTCAAGAGGCAAAACTGGCGGACTTCACCACGCCTGAGATTTTGCGAACGCCCCTGGACGCGTTGTGTCTCCAGATTAAGATCCTGCGACTGGGAGACGTGCGGGAGTTCTTAGGACAGGCCATCGAGCCCCCGCCCGAGAATGCGATCGCCTCCGCGCTCAGGTCACTCACGGAGCTCGACGCCATCGACGCGACGGATGAGCTCACGCCGCTGGGCCACCACCTCGCCGAGCTCCCCGTGGACGCGAGGCTCGGTAAGATGATGCTCTACGGCGCGATGTTCTCGTGCCTCGACCCGGTGCTGACCATCGCCGCGGGTGTCGGGTTCAGGTCGCCGTTCGTGTCCCCGATGGACAAGCGGGAGGAGGCTGACGAGGCGAAACGGAAGCTCGCGGGTGCCGGCGCCACCTCGGACCATTTAACTTTGGTCCGAGCGTACGCCGGCTGGATCCGGGCCAAGGCGCGGGGCCGGGGTTTCGAGCGAGACTTTCTGGCCAAGACGTTCCTGTCCCAGCAGACGCTGCGGCAGATCAGCGAGATGCGGCAGCAGTACGTGGAGCTGCTGGACCAGATCGGATTCCTTCGATCGGGCACCGGCTTGCTCGGCGGTAAAAAAGACGACGACGAATTGGACGAAAAGAACGCCGAAGAGAAGAGTACCCTCGACGCGACAGCCGCGCCGTTCGTTCCAGCGCCCAAGCCACCGCCGAAGCGCGGTAAGGGTGCGAGGACCGCCGCGGCGACGTGGGCGTTGGCGGAGGCGAGCGTCAACGCCGGCAACGAACCCCTCGTCCGAGCGGTTATCTGCGCCGGGCTCTTCCCGAACGTGGCGCTCGTCGAGAGCGTGTCCGGGGGCGGGAGCAAGCCGGGTGGGTCCGGCGCGCAACACAAGGCAAAGGTTCGCACCAAGGGCGACGGTGACGTGTCGCTGCACCCGACGTCCGTGGTGTTCGGGTTGACCAGGTTCGAGCACAGGTTCCTGCTGTTCCACGAGAAGGTCAAGACGGCTAAGGTTTACATAAGGGACGCCACGATGATCGGGCCGTACCCGCTGCTGCTGTTCGGGGGTAAGGTGGCCGTGGACCACGGCCGGTCACAGGCGACGTGCGACGGGTGGATCAAGTTCAGGGCGGCGCCCAGGGTGGCGGTGCTGTTCAAGGCGCTTCGGAAGGAGCTGGACGGTTTGTTGATGCAGAAGATCGCGACGCCCGAGCTGAACATGGCGAAAAGATCGGGCGACTTGGTGAGGACAATCGTGGAGCTGCTGGAGACGGAGTCGGAGGTGGCGGCGGAGGCGAGGAAGGCGCGGAGGGACGCGGAGACCGCATCGACGGTGAAGGAGACGGTGAATGTTCCGGAGGTGTGAGTGAACACCCTTAGACATAGTTAGAAGTGAACGAATCACTGACCTCCTACGGGACCAACGCGGGCAAGAGTCTCCTGTCTATGAACGCGGCCACGTCTCGCTCCACCTGGTCCCTCGCGACGTCGATCTCCCCCCTGGGACACACCCGCTCACCGCCCAGTTGCTTCATGACCTTATCCGCGAGCTGACCCACCTGGTTACAGTCCCCCGCGGTGTTCTGTTTACTCCTGTACATGGCTCGCTCGGGCATTGCGTCGGTGTCACCCACGGCCAGCACAGCGTACGCAACCATGCTCATTTTGTCGTCCCTCACGATGAACATATCATGTTCGAAATTACCCTGTGATCGGTTCTCCCGATTGGTCTTCACGCACGCCATCGCGTCCCTCAGGAAGGTGATCCCTCCCCCAACCGCTTCCTCCATCTCGCCAGTCTCCATCACCAATAGGAACACTTCATCGACGGTTTTTATATCTGAGGATCTGGTGTGTGGTAGCACCCCTTTCGTACCCGCGTCTAACATCTCGCAATGATCCACGGTCTCGATGCCGTACTCCTTGTACTTGGCAATATCGCCGACCTTCACGTGTTGGAACACGCTTTGATCCTTCATGCGATAAGCGACGACATCAGCCACCTGTGGGGGGACGGGCGATGTTAGTGGTGGGCACCCTTCGGGGCGGATGACGTGTGCCCAGCTTCAAGCCGCGGGATCGAGGTGTTGGGATAGACTCGCGAATCGCGCACCTCTTTGGCGATGGAGCCGCCATATAGCACCGTGATCGTCCTACTGTTGTCGATTTCATCGTTCCTCATGTCGCGTCGATGTGCGGCGCCCCGCGTTGTGGCCACACTTTTGCCAACTTTTCGTCAGGACCGAAAATATATACACTTTTACCCTCGCCGGGTCGGAGCGAGTGCCCGAGGGTCGCCATGTCCGCGCTCACGCTGGGCCGTGAGGTCCAGGTCCGCGCGCGGATCAAGTCCATGTGAGTGGTCATCCCGTATATATCCTCGATACCGCATCCCCCGCCCTACGGCCCACGACCCGGACCACCCGCTGATCCGCCCTGGAACCCTTCGATCCCCTCAGATACAACAAGCGCCAGATGGACTTCAACGAGCTGCGCGAGTTCAACGATTACCTCGAGCAGGTGGAGGACACGATCTTCAACCTGTGCGAGAACGTCGACGTCAAGGCGACGGAGGCCAGGGTCGACGCCTACAGGAAGGAGAACGCGGCTGAGATCGCGAGGCTCAACAAACGAAACGAGGAGGAGGACAGGCGGATCGCGGAGGCGACGGGGAACGGCGAGTGGGCCCCTCGACGGATGTCGATGGACGGCTCGGACGTGGGAGACACGCCGTCCGCCGCGGGGGGCGCCGGCGGGTTCGGGGGCATGTTCGGGCACACCCCGGGCACCGGCGGCGGTGGACCGCCCAGGCCGGTGATGGCGGTGCCCAAGCCCACAGCCATGCCGCAGAGCGGCGGCAAGGCTGCGCACGGCGCGTGGGACCACGGCCTGGATCAGTCGGCGGAGGGACGGGCGAAGCGGGAGGCGGCGATTGCGAAGGCGTGCGGGGTGGACATGCACGCCATGGGGATGGCCAGGGCGAGGCAGGAGGCTCTTCAAAGCATCTTCTGTTGATCGTCGTCGCCAACGGCTCTTTCGGCGGTGAACATAGAACGTAGAACCATAGGCGCCTTTCATCGATGTTGAAGGGAAAATAAACATTCGAATTACATGAGCGCGAGCGTCGCGGGCTATCTTCCTCCGCGTCGCCACTTCTTCCTCCCGTCCGCGGTCATCTTCCTCGCGTCCATCCGACAAAGGAGTCGGCAACTGTTATGCGTCAAGTTTTTGAAATAAATTCATCAAAGCCAACCAACTCGGTTTAGCGAGTCGGGGGAAGGTGCGCGCTGCTCCAGCCGCCGTTGTCCTTCTTGTCGTCACCAGCCTTGGAGGCGGGCATGAACTTGGGCATGATGGCAGCCTTGGGCGCGGCAGCCTTGGGCATGGCGACGGGCGCGGCCGCCTTGCCGGTGGCGGTGGGCGGCTTTTGGATGTCGACGGCGTCCTCAGCCGTCTTCACCACGGCGTTGGCGCCGGGTGGAGGGACGTTGGCGGCAGCCTTGGGCACGGGGGCGGCGGCGGGGGGAAGCTTATCGCCCGGGAGGGGGATCTTCT
>Ga0257106_1000125_pt1 | contig 47463 bp, 39 predicted proteins | sample LP_taG_3_FD_190177 | JGI IMG/M metagenome (GOLD analysis project Ga0257106, IMG submission 190177) | Marine microbial communities from Northeast Subartic Pacific Ocean, Canada - LP_J_2011_P26_10m | ecosystem: Environmental > Aquatic > Marine > Oceanic | place: Canada: Northeast Subartic Pacific...
CAGCACCTCTCCGAGGCTTGGCGGTGCTGGAAGGCTAACATCCCGTGGAAAGTCCCCGGGCTCCCGGCGCCGATCGAGAATATGATTTTGCGTTACGTCAAGTCCAAGGCTGACTGGTGGACCAACGTGGCGCACTACAACCGCGAGCGCATTCGCCGCGGCGCCACCGTGGACAAGACTGTGTGCCGCAAGAACCTGGGTAGGCTCACCAGGCTGTGGCTCAAGGCGGAGCAGGAGAGGCAGCACAACTACCTCAAGGATGGACCTTACGTCACCCCCGAGGAGGCTGTCGCCATCTACACCACCACGGTGCACTGGCTCGAGTCCCGCAAGTTCTCCCCAATCCCGTTCCCGCCGCTCTCGTACAAGCACGACAGGAAGCTCCTCATCCTCGCGCTCGAGCGGCTCAAGGAGAATTACTCGGTGTCGGCGCGACTTAACCAGTCGCAGCGCGAGGAGCTGGGCCTGATCGAGCAGGCGTTCGATAACCCGCACGAGGCGCTTTCGCGGATCAAGCGACACCTGCTCACGCAGCGCGCGTTCAAGGAGGTTGGCATCGAGTTTATGGATCTCTACTCGCACCTCATTCCGGTTTACGAGATTGAGCCCCTGGAGAAGATCACCGACTCTTACCTCGACCAGTACATCTGGTACGAGTCCGACAAGCGGTACTTGTTCCCCAACTGGATCAAGCCCGCGGACACCGAGCCTCCCCCGCTGCTGGTGTACAAGTGGTGCCAAGGGATCAACAACCTGAGCGACGTCTGGGACACCGACGACGGCGAGTGCGTCGTCATGCTCCAGACCAAGTTTGAGAAGATGTTCGAGAAGATCGACCTCACCATGCTCAACCGGCTCCTAAGGCTCATCGTCGACCACAACATCGCGGACTACATCACCGCCAAGAACAACGTCGTCATCTCCTACAAGGACATGAGCCACACCAACTCGTACGGCTTAATTCGAGGGTTGCAGTTCGCGTCTTTCGTGTCGCAGTACTACGGCTTAGTGCTGGACTTGCTGGTGCTCGGTTTGACCCGCGCGAGCGAAATCGCGGGCCCGCCGCAGATGCCCAACGAGTTCATCTCCTACCGGGACGTGCGCACGGAGACGAGGCACCCGATCCGACTGTACAGCAGGTACATTGACAAGATCCACATGCTCTTCAGGTTCACCGCGGAAGAGGCGAAAGATCTCATCCAGCGGTACCTCACGGAACACCCGGATCCCAACAACGAGAACATGGTCGGGTACAACAACAAGAAGTGCTGGCCTAGGGACGCGCGCATGCGATTGATGAAGCACGACGTTAACCTCGGGCGGGCGGTGTTTTGGGACATCAAGAACCGGCTACCCCGGTCCGTCACCACGCTCGAGTGGGACAACGGGTTCGTCTCCGTGTACTCGCGCGATAACCCCAACTTGCTGTTCAACATGTGCGGCTTTGAGGTTCGGATCATGCCCAAGGCGAGGATGGCGACGGAATACTTCGCGCAGAAGGATGGGGTTTGGAACTTGCAGAACGAGCAGACGAAGGAGAGAACCGCGCAGGCGTTTCTCCGGGTGGACGACGAGGCTTTGAAGCAGTTTGAGAACAGGGTTCGACAGGTGCTGATGTCGTCGGGCGCGACGACGTTCACCAAGATTGTGAACAAGTGGAACACGGCGCTCATCGGGCTGATGACGTACTACAGAGAGGCGACGGTGCACACGCAGGAGCTGCTCGACTTGCTGGTCAAGTGCGAGAACAAGATCCAGACCCGCATCAAGATCGGGCTCAACTCCAAGATGCCCAGCCGTTTCCCACCCGTGGTTTTCTACACCCCGAAAGAAATCGGAGGACTCGGCATGCTCTCCATGGGGCACATCCTGATTCCCCAGTCTGATCTCAAGTACAGCGTTCAGACGGATACCGGCGTAACGCACTTCCGCTCCGGCATGTCGCACGAAGAGGAACAGCTCATCCCCAACCTCTACCGGTACATCCAACCCTGGGAGGCTGAGTTCAACGACTCGCAACGGGTATGGGCCGAGTACGCGCTGAAACGGCAGGAGGCTCAGGCGCAGAACAGGCGGCTGACGCTCGAGGATCTCGAAGATTCGTGGGACCGCGGCATCCCCCGCATCAACACCCTGTTCCAAAAGGACAGGCACACCCTCGCGTACGACAAGGGCTGGCGCGTGCGAACGCACTTCAAGGAGCACTGCCTGCTGCGCCTGAACCCGTTCTGGTGGACGCATCAAAGGCACGACGGCAAGCTGTGGAACCTGAACAATTACCGCACAGACGTCATCCAGGCGCTCGGCGGCGTGGAAGGTATCTTGGAGCACACGCTGTTCAAAGGGACGTACTTCCCCACGTGGGAAGGTCTGTTTTGGGAAAAGGCGAGCGGGTTCGAGGAGTCGATGAAGTACAAGAAACTGACCAACGCGCAGAGGTCCGGCCTGAACCAGATCCCCAACCGCCGGTTCACCCTCTGGTGGTCCCCGACGATTAACCGAGCCAACGTCTACGTGGGCTTCCAGGTGCAACTCGACCTCACCGGCATCTTCATGCACGGCAAGATTCCCACGCTGAAGATCTCCCTCATCCAGATCTTCAGAGCGCATCTCTGGCAGAAGATCCACGAGTCCATCACCATGGACTTGTGCCAGGTGTTTGACCAGGAGCTCGACGCGCTGGAGATTGAGACGGTGCAGAAAGAGACGATTCACCCGAGGAAGTCGTACAAGATGAACTCGTCGTGCGCGGATATCCTCCTCTTCGCCGCGTACAAGTGGCCGATATCCAAACCTTCCCTGATGGGCGACGCGAAGGATGCGTTCGACCAGAAATCTTCCAACAAGTTCTGGATCGACGTGCAGCTTCGATGGGGCGACTTTGACTCGCACGACATCGAGCGGTACACTCGAGCTAAATTTCTCGACTACACCACGGATAACATGTCCATCTACCCGTCCCCAACCGGGGTCATGATCAGCATCGATTTGGCGTATAACCTGCACGCGGCGTACGGTAACTGGTTCCCAGGGTGCAAGCCCTTGATCCAACAGGCGATGGCTAAGATCATGAAGGCTAACCCGGCATTGTACGTGCTAAGGGAGCGAGTTCGTAAGGGTCTTCAGTTGTACTCTTCCGAGCCCACGGAGCCGTACCTCAATTCGCAAAACTACGGCGAGCTGTTCAGCAACCAGACGATCTGGTTCGTGGACGATACCAACGTGTACAGGGTGACGATCCACAAGACGTTCGAGGGTAACCTGACCACGAAGCCGATCAACGGCGCGATTTTCATCTTCAACCCTCGCACCGGGCAGCTCTTTTTGAAGGTTATCCACACCAGCGTGTGGGCCGGGCAGAAGCGGCTCGGGCAGCTCGCCAAGTGGAAGACGGCGGAGGAGGTGGCGGCGCTGGTGCGCTCGTTGCCCGTGGAGGAGCAGCCCAAGCAGATCATCGTCACCCGCAAGGGTATGCTCGATCCGCTCGAGGTGCATCTCTTAGATTTCCCCAACATCGTCATCAAGGGTTCCGAGCTTCAGATGCCGTTTCAGGCTTGCATGAAGATTGAAAAATTCGGCGACTTGATCTTGAAGGCGACTGAGCCCCAGATGGTGCTGTTCAACATCTACGACGACTGGCTCAAGACGATCAGCTCGTACACCGCGTTCAGCAGGCTCATCCTGATCCTCCGCGCGCTCCACGTCAACAACGACAAGGCTAAGATGCTGCTGAAGCCCGACAGGACGATCATCACTCAGCCGCATCACGTGTGGCCCGATCTCAGCGACGAGCAGTGGATCAAGGTGGAGATTGCCCTCAAGGACCTCATCCTCGGCGACTACGCCAAGAAGAACAACGTGAACGTCTCCGCGCTGACCCAGTCGGAGATTCGGGACATCATCCTGGGCGCAGAGATCACCCCGCCGTCGCTGCAGCGGCAGCAGATTGCCGAGATTGAGAAGCAAGGCGCCGACGGCAACCAGCTCACCGCTGTGACCACCAAGACCACCAACGTGCACGGCGACGAGCTCATCGTCACCACCACGTCGCCGTACGAGCAGGCCACCTTCGGGAGCAAGACGGACTGGCGCGTGCGGGCCATCAGCGCGTCCAACTTGCACCTCCGAGTGAACCACATCTACGTCAACTCGGACGACATCAAGGAAACGGGCTACACCTACATCCTGCCGAAGAACGTGCTGAAGAAGTTCATCACCATCGCGGACCTGCGAACACAAATCGCCGGGTACATGTACGGCGTCTCACCGCCCGATAACCCCCAGGTTAAGGAGATTCGGTGCATCGTCATGCCCCCGCAGTGGGGGAACCACTCCCAGGTCAACCTCCCGTCGACGCTCCCCGAGCACGACTACCTGGAGGACCTCGAACCCCTCGGCTGGCTCCACACCCAGCCCAACGAAACCCCGCAGCTGCCCCCGCAGGACATCTGCGCCCATGCCAAGACGCTGGAGTCGAACAAGGCGTGGGACGGCGAGAAGTGCATCGTGCTGACGTGCTCGTTCACCCCCGGATCCTGCTCTCTCACCGCGTATAAACTGACCCCGACTGGGTACGAATGGGGCCGATCCAACAAGGACACCAACAGCGCCAACCCGCAAGGGTACTCCCCGGGACACTACGAGAAGGTCCAGATGCTGTTATCCGATAGGTTCCTCGGATACTACATGGTCCCCGATGGCGGATCGTGGAACTACAACTTCCAAGGCGTGAAGCACTCGCCGGGGATGAAGTACGCGCTGAAGCTGGCCAACCCGAAGGAATTCTATCACGAGGCGCATCGACCGACGCACTTTTTGGAGTTTTCGGGGATGGAGGCTGGCGGGGGGGAGGGAGGCGACGCCAAGGCTGGCGGCGAGGGCGGCGAGGCTGCGGAGGGCGTCGACCGCGAGGACCTCTTCGTCTAAGCGATGAGCTCGCGAACATTCAATAGCAACATTAACAACACGCAAGCAACTGACCATCTATTAAAGTAAACGCAACGCGCCGGTCACCGTGTTCACCGCGGACTCCGGCGCCGGCCCGATGGCGATGACCGTGCACGAACCGGCCGCCACCTGCGTCCGCCCCGCGTCCTCGACCACATAGTACGGAATCCCCCGCGCCTTACTCGCCTCCGCCAGCTTTCGCAGCTCGCCGGTGGTCCGGCACTTGAGCGCGATCTTCTTCTGCCCCTCGCTCTCCCACCGCTTCAACACCGCCCTGTGGTTGGGACCGAGGGACTGGTACACCGCCAGCGTGGCGTGCGAGCACTGCGCCGCGATCTTCCCCGCGCTCATGCCGAGCTCGTCGTTGACCACCAGCACCAGCTTGATCTCTTCGTTATCTTTGCCGGCATCCGCCATGGGATCCGGGGCTTTAGGTCCGTCTATCATGGGTACGCCGTAGCCGTCGGGTAGCTCCTCGATCGTCAGCGATGGCTTGGGTTTCTTCTTGACCACCTTCTTGACCACCACCGGCGGAGGTCTGTGCGCCAGGCCGAGCCAGGCGGCGGTGAGGAAGCCGATGAAAAAGCCCGGCAGCTGAAGCTTTTTCGCCTTGTTCCAGTTGCGTCGGACGCGTGCACGGACGTGGCCCCTTCTCATTCCTGGGACCATGTACTGCTTGGAGTCGCGGTCGGCATACACGTGCGTCACCGGCGCGGTCTTATCCAGCACATTTTGCGCGCCCGATCCTCCGAGGCGGCTCATCGCGTGAGACGCGTGAGATCAATGAAGTCGGCGGCCCATCGCTTTTAACCCTCGGCGGAATCGAGATGAATCGACCTGGCAGATTTCCTCGACACTGTTTCGTGACGCCAGCGCATGAGCGCGCTCCTGTGGGGAGCTGGGATCTACACCGTCTGCGTCGTCTCCCTCTTCCTCTACTCCGGCGCCAGGAACAACGTCCTGTGCTGCTTCCAGCCCGCGTGGCTCCGCGACGACGGCGCCGGTCGCGAGGAGGACACGCCCAGGCCGTGAGATTGCTGAATCTCGTTGAATTTAACGTCGGGAGGATGGGCGCGCTGGTGAGCCGGACGCGGAAGGGCGCCAAGGCGTACGTCCTGCGCCCGTTCAAGCGCCGCGGGTACTTCCTCACGCAGGAGGAGTACCGCGAGCGCAACCCAACCCTCTTCGACAAGATCGCCAGCGGCAAGTACACCGAAGAGGCGGTCGAGAAGATGAAACTCAAACGACGAGACGATTTCCTCGCGCTGCGACGAAGGACGCTCGCAAAGGTCAAAGACCCGGGCACGCGCACCGCCATCATGAAGAAATTCTTCACCTCCCACAAACCCCCGAAACGAACACGCGTGAACCTCCCGCACAAAGCATGGGACGTCGCCGGACAGACGGGAGCCGGAGTGGGATCGGGAAGGTTGGGCGGCGTCGCCGGCGCGGGCGTTCCCGCCGGCATGTCTTCGCAAGCGCGTGTCGTGTCGATGGACGACGCGCCGGTGGGTGCGCTGCCGGACCCGCGGGACATCGCGCTGGGACGCGCGGCGGGCGGGGGGAGGGGTAAGAACGGCGGCGTCGAGGCGTCCACGGCGGCGTCCGTCCACGGCTCGGGGTCATTCATCGATCGCGCATTTGTGGTGAGTTTCTTTTTATTTCCGTATGGGCAATTAGAGTGGTGACGTCGTGTTTTGTTCATCACAGGAGCGCGACGAGTCGATGCATTCCGGCTCGGAGTACGACCCCGTACGTTACGAACAGGACGTATACTCCGAATACGGCGCCAGTGTGTACGACGATACGGATTACTTCGACGGGACCACCGTGTACTCGGGAACCACCACACCCAGGGCGGGTGTGTACTCCGTTCATAGCGGCGTCGGGCAGATGGGAAGTCAAAAACGAAAAAACGACATCGCGCGGTCGCACTTTGGCCTCGGTGATCCGCATTCTAAACCGAACGACGAGGTCGGCGAGCCGCTCCCGGTGACGCTTCAGCGACGGATGGTGGAGCAGGACGGCGTGCCGGTGACGTACCCACGGCCCACCGGGCTGCGACGATGGGACCGGTACGTGGAGGACGAGGACCGGAAAATCGCGGATCGCGTCGAGGAGGAGCGCCGGCGCCGCGCGGAGCACAACCGCGAGATGCGACGGATATACAAGCGCAAGTACGGCCGATGGGGTAAGAAACACGACCCGCGGCCGGCACCTACGTGGGTCGATACCCCGCACGAGGACGCACCGTGGCGACGACCGCGGAACAAGGAGGGCGAGGTGTGTTCCACGCGCGAAGCCGTGGAGGGTTTCGACCGGGAGTTGAAGATGGGTACGTACGGTGAGTACTTTTTTTATTCTCTAACTGTTTGCCCATATGAACTTTGTGTTTTACAGGTTGGTGGTCCGCCATCGAGTTACGGAAGGAGGCGGTGGTTCGCGAGCACGACGCGGTACGCGCGGCGGAGGCGGCGTGGGGCGAGGCGACCGGGTCGCAGGCGTGGAGGGAGTCCAAGCCACCCGCGGGCGGGCTCAGTACGGCGGTGCCGAGCGGACACGCAGGTCAGATACCTGTTAAATGCGGGGTCGAAGGTTCTTCGTCTGTTCGGGACGGTGGCCGGGTGACGGATGGGATGGTGAGCGCGGCGCTGTGGGAGGACAGGACGGACAACGGGCGGTGGCGCGTGATTCGCGCGGAGCACCGGGACACGTTGGCTAACGCGAGGATGGAGCGCGAGCGAATCAAAGCGGAGCGGGCGGCGAGTCGCAACTCCAAGCGCAAGGCCGGCGTCTAGTGAATAGTCAGTGAGTGAATCCTGCGGCATCATTCGTTGTTACCAATAGATGAGACTAGTTTATTAGAGCTTGTCGATGGCGTCGAGGATCTGGGATGTGTGCGCGGGGGTCTTGACGTTGGCCATGGACCCGTCGCGCTCGAGCCAGTGCCCCTTGACGGTCCCGGCGCCGTCGATGAGGAAGGTTTGGCGGTCTGAGAACTTTCCGAGGATTGGAATCTTGAGATCGGCTCCGTACGCCGCCGAGACTGCGCCGTCGTTGTCGGACAGAAGCTTGAACCTGAGGTCCTTCGCGCTGCAGAACTCCTCGTGCTTGACCATGGAGTCCATGGACACGCCCACGACCTCGGCGCCCTTCGCCTTGAAGTCGCCGAGCGCCTGGTTGAACCGCTCAGCTTCGATGGAGCACCCGGAGGAGAAGTCTTGGTTGTAGAAGTAGAGGACGGTGTACTTGTTGGCCTTGACTACGTCGTTGAGGGCGACGGTGCCGCCGCCGGTGGCGGGGAGGGTGAAGGTCGGGGCAGCCGCGCCGACGTCGAGCGCGCGGGCGGCGCCGGTGTTGGCGAGGAGGGAGACGGCGGTCGCGGTGGCTCCGAGGATGGCGTCGCGACGGGTGACGGCAGATCCCTTCATCACGGGGGCGTCCGCGTGGGCGGCCGCGCGGACGGCGCGGGCCGCGCGGCGGGGCGCCACGACGCGGGCCGCGGGGCGGGTGGTGAGCGCGGAGGCGGGGGCGGAGACGGCGAACATCGTGCGTATCGGCGGAGGCGCGGTGCGGTGTGGCGATCTGAGATTGATAACAGTGTCTATCCGCCACGTCACGGCTTCACGGAACGCCGAACGAGTGGAGAGCCGGGTCCCTCCCTCCGCGCACACCGCGTCGCGACACGGGGTCCAACCGGGTGTCATGTCGGCGGTGGCGGCGCGATGGAGCGCGTCCAACCTCGCATCCACGTCAGCGGTGGGGATGCGACGGGATGAACACAGCCGTGCGGTGAGAGGAACCCGATACGAGAGGTTGGGGCGATGGCGATCCGATACAGCGGCTAGTGTCAACCGTGTCACCGAGGCTGACGTGACTTCCCCGACGGTGGATTCATCGTCGATGGACCTCGGACGCGCGTGGGACGCCACCGTGACGCTCGCGCCGGACATCAAGTCCAACATTCCGTTCCTCGGGTCCTCACGGCGCGGCTCCGGCGTCGTCGTCTCCTTGGACGGCACCGGCGCTCCACAGTCGCGGATCATCCTCACCGCCGCGCACGTGGCGTGCCTGGCGGGTTCACGAAACCGCATCCGCGTGCGACGGCCGGGTGCCACGGACGACGGCGACGGCGCGATAGCCAAGGTCGTGGGAGTGCACCCGCGGCTCGACCTAGCCGTCCTCGCCTTCGCAGCCGGTGACCGAGCCGAGGACGGATCGAACTCAATTCAATACGATGAACGCGGGTGGCTGCCGATGGCGACCTCGCCGGTCAGAGACGGCGACGTCGTCGCGGCGCTCGGGTACCCCATGGGCTGGTCCGGCGCCATCAAGAACATAGCGAGCATAGCGAGACGAGGACAGACGCGGGCGGGCACGTGGGGCGAGGTACTGGCCACGTATGCACCCACGAATGATGATTCCGACTCTGACGCCGACGCCGTCACGCACGTGCTGCACACGTCGACGGTGGCGAGCGGCGAGTCTGGTGGGCCGCTGGTGAACGGGCAGATGGAGGTATGCGGCGTGCACTCGTTCGGGGATGCGTTTCAAGGGGGCGAACGGGACGTCGCGGTGGCCGTGTCGAACGCGGCGATCGTGCGTTTGTGCTCGGGTCTGACCGGTGTGACCGGGGCGGGTTCAGAGTTGGAGGCGTGTTCGCTGAAGCCGGTGGGTTGTGGGGCGTACGAGACATCGATGGTGAACGCGATGATCGTGGAGAGCTCGGATCCGGCGTTGGCGGCGATGTGCCCGGAGCTGACGCGAACGCAACGGATGTCGTGGATCATGTGAAGACAGGCTCGTAGCGCTAGTCGAGGTGTACCTTCGTACCAAATAATATAATCGATCGTCGCCGCGGCCCTCTCACTCGTCCCCACCCTCCGCCGGCGCACCACCCTCCGTTCGCGGCGACCACTCCCGTGTCCCGTCGTAGTGCACCCGCCCGAGGTACAACCCGTGCGCCGGCGCCATCGCCGGCACCGCGGCTGGAGTCTTCCTCGCCAACAACGCGGGCACGTCGTCCGGGTCGATGGTACCCGCTCCGACGGCTCGAAGCGTTGAGACCATCAGCCGGACCTGGTGGTACAGGAAACTAGGGCCGCTCACCGTGATCACCACACCCCCGCGGGTCAACGGTCCGCGGCGGCGCGCGCCAGTGGTGCCTCCATCGACGCCGCCGGTCTTCGTCCGTTTCTTCCGCCTCTCGTGTCCGACGCCGTCCTCGTCTTCGTCGTCGTCGATCACCTCCGTTCTTGAGAAGTCGTCGGGCCGGGCTGATTCGATCGCCGCGGCCGGGAAAGGCGGCCACGACGGGGCCGCGTCCACGCGTATGTCCCACAGCGTGCGCACCGGCGACGACGCCTGGCACCCGCTCGCGCGGAACGTGCTGAAGTCGCGCTCGCCGACGAGGTGCGCCGCCGCCGCTCGCATCGCCTCCAAGTCCAAACCCCAATCCTCGCCTCCCTTTACCCCACCCACCCCGTCGACCCCCAGCCCCCCACCCTCCATGACCCCCGTGCCGTTCCCCGACGACACGTGCCACACACTCCCGCGCTCGAACAGGCTCGGGGGCTCGGGAGACACGTGCATGCGGTAGTGGTACGTCCGCCCCGTGGCGCTGAATCGCGCGTGAAACTTTTGCGGATCCACGCGAACGCATCCCGTGAGCCGCGCGTCCGGCGCCGTCTTCTTGAGGAAGTGGTTCACCGCGGCGACGATGGTGTGCGGCTTGTGCGGGGGCGGCAGTGCATCGCCGCTCGGTTTGCGGTTGGACACGCGGGACAGGTCGACGTGCACGGTGTTGTCCAGCGCGTGAACCCCCGCGTCGGTGCGGGAGGATCCGCAGGTTCGGATGGGTTCATGGGCACCCTTGCCCTTGCCGCCGCCGCCCGCGAAGGCACCGAGCGCGTCCTCGACGACGCCCTGTACGGTCCGCGCGTTAGCCTGCCGCTGGAATCCGTGGAAGTTCGTGCCGTCGTACTGGATCCTGAGGAGGTAGCGCGGCGCGGTCCGCGGGGCGCCCATCTTAGATGGCCCGGGTGCCGATCTTTTGCCCCCGGCGACGCCGGTCGTCGTCGTCGTCGCCGTCGTCGACGCGTTCGCCCCCGACGCGTTGTGCTCGTCCGGACACGGCGGGTCCGTCGTTGGGTCGGCCTTCGACGGGAGGGAAGCGTCCTCCTCCCGGTCGCCCGCGCGCATCGCACGAGTGCCCTCGAGTCTTCCGACAAATGGAGGTTTCAGTGAGACCCGACTGACGGAAGAGGACCACGCCGGGCAAATGCCCTTTTATCCGAATTGGTTCATGAGTCCAACTTTCCGGTCTATCCATAATCTATCTATAGGAGTCAGCCCGGATGAAATTCCGGTAATCTAACACTAAATACTCAGTCGTCAGACTGAAATAACCCCTCGTGAGAGGGGGCAGTAGCTCAGATGGTAGAGCGCTCGCTTAGCATGCGAGAGGTACGGGGATCGATACCCCGCTGCTCCAAAGATATCCTTTTGCAACTTTTCTTTTGTCACATGGACTCGGGGCGAGACGGAGACGCGATGCAAACAATCGACAATCGTACACACAACTCATCAACTAACCCGCACGTCGCCCTAACCCTCGAACGCGCCGAACAGCACCGACGAGTTGTGACCGCCAAACCCGAAAGAGTTGCTCAGCGCCACATTCACCTTAAACTCTTGGGCCTCATTCGGGACAACGTCGAAGTCGACGCCATCCTCCGGATCGTCGTGGTTGATCGTGGGATGCACCGACCCGGTCGCGATGCTCTGCAAACACGCCACCGCCTCCATCGCACCCGCCGCACCGAGCGAGTGGCCCAGCATGCTCTTCGTGCTGTTCAGCTTAAATTTAGATTTATCGATTGCGCCGAAAACCGCGTTGATGGCGGCGACTTCGCACAAGTCGCCCACGGGGGTGGATGTCCCGTGCGCGTTGACGAGGTCCACCTGCGACGCCTCGAGGCCCGCGTCGGCGAGCGCGCTGCGCATGCACAGGATGACGTCACGCCCGTCCGCCCTGGGCGCGGTGAGGTCGTACGCGTCGGTGGAGATGCCGCCGCCGAGGTACTCGCCTAAGATGTTCGCGCCCCTCTTCTTGGCGTGCGCGAGTGACTCCATGCACAGGATACCGGCACCCTCGCCCATGACGAACCCGTCGCGGCCCTTGTCCCATGGCCGTGACGCGCCGGCCGGGTCGTCGTTGCGTGAGGAGAGCGCGCGGCACGCGATGAAGCCGCCGATGCCGGACTTGGTGCACGCCGCCTCGGTGCCGCCCGCGAGGATGAGGTCGGCTTGGCCGGCGCGGATGTGCGTCGCGGCGTTGATGAACTGGTAGTTGCTCGTGGCACATGCGGTGTTGACTGTGTTGTTAACGAGAGGAAGGAAGGAGACAAGGGGTGAGTACTCCACGCGTGTACGGGTCATCGGAGAGGGGAGAGTCATCAGAGGGTGGGAAAGTTTCGAGGAGAAAAAGAATTCGATCCTCGACGCACCGGCGTAGTTGGGTCCCCTGAACCCTAGCTCAGCCTGCATGCCGAGGATGGCGCCGCTCATGTTTGTGAGCATGTACGGCACGGTGAACGGCGACACTTTCTTGATTCCCTTGGTGTTCAGCGCCATCACGTTATCCTCGTACACCTGCATGCCGCCCATGGCGCTGCCCACTAAAACGCCGCATCGCGTCTTGTCGACAGCCTCGAGGTCCGCGCCCCACAGACCGGCGTCCCGCAGCGCCCTCTTACCGGCGCAGATGGCGTACTGGTGGACCCTGTCCATGCGCCTCGCCTCCTTCGCGGTGAGGTCCGTGCCGTAGTCGAGGGTCTGCACCGGGGCACCGATGCGCGTGGGGAGGTCGTCGAAGACGCCGGGCTTCCACGCGGTCAGGTCGACGGCGCCGCTCTTGCCTGACAGGAGGTTCTCGAAGAACTCCACGCGGTCGTCGCCGTGGGTGGAGACGACGCCCGCGCCGGTGATGACCACGCGCTGTTCGTCCGGGAGGTCCGTCACCTTGCCACCCGCGCGAACGAGCGTCGTCGTCGACCGCTGAGCCTTGACGGAGCCAATAACTTTTGATCGCGACCGAAGGTTCACGCGGGAGGCGAGCGACGCGTGGTGCGACGCGAGCGCGCCGGAGTTGACGCACGTGGACATATCGCGTGTATACGCGGTACGCGGTGCGGTGCGTGGGATCGAAGTGGGACGATGCGAGCTCGAGCACGCGCGTTCCAATGGCCGGGCACCCGATTTTATCCATCCAAGTGGCTTTATTTCTGTTGCGGCTCGGCAGAGGATTTTGCTCGAATATTAATGATGTCATCACACTTTCGAGCCCGCCGGTTTCAAGCGAAAGGCATCCGGTGAAGCGGCGCGGACCGGGCACTAACGCGCGCACGTATAGACGTCAACACACTCGAGCTGCGTGTCATGACAAAAGAATCGTTTAAACGGCGCCAAGGAGGGTCACCGCTGACCCCTACACCGGGAGTCACCGTTTCATCACCTTTTCATCTTGAATCCGAAGAACCTGCCCCCGTCCTCCTTCTCACCACTCCACGGCGCCGCCCCGGCATCTCCCTCGGACCCGTCGCCGGCGTTAAAGTTCACGCTCCCGCGTTCTCGCGCCTCGCCTCCGTCCACCGGGATCCCAAAGTATCCAACCCGGTCCCCATCCTCCCAACCGTCACCGCTGTACTCAACCCTCTCGCCGTCCGCTCCCTGTGCACAAAACACGATGTCATCAGGAACATTGCCCATACGAAGCAAATAAAAATAAACCCACCTCGGCCCACACCGACATTCTTCCGTCGGCCCCGGTGGTCACGTTCAGCTTGTAGTAGGTATCTTCCTCGTCAGGGTCCTGGATGAGCACCGCCAGGCCGCCTTCGTCGTTGGCGCTCATCCGGCCCTCCAGGAACGCCATCTCCAGCTCATCCGCCATCTCCTCCACGTCCTGCGGACTAGTGCTACCTATGACAGCAGCGACTTCTCGACCCTGTGAATAAAATACGACGTCAGTTATCTAATTGCCCATACGGATCCAATAAAAAGAAACGTACCATCTGCCGAATCGCCATCCGGATCTCTTCCGCCACCTCCCGGAGCTCCTCGCCGTAGTCCCGCTCCGGCGGGGAGGTCTTGCGCACGAACCACAGGAACGCGACCCCGACGCACCCGGCGGCGATGCGCTTGAAGAGCTTCCACCGCCGTCGTCGCCGCGCCCGAGCCGCGAACTCCTCCCCGCACTTGGCCAACAGTTTTATGAGCTGATTCTCCAGATCCCCGCGGGTCCATTGGCTTTGGTGCTCGAGGTCGGGTAACCGCCCGTTGCTTCCCGTGAACCCGCCGCTCACGCCGTGCAGGGACACGATGCCTTTCAACTGCGACGCCAGCCTAGCCTCCTCACGTCGCCGTTTCTCCTCTTCGATGCGCTTGGATTTTTCAATAGCCGCGTCGGCTGTGATGAATAAAACACGATGTCGGTCAATCTATTTGCCCATACGAGAGTTGAATCAAAATAAACTCACCGTCGCCGCTCTCGGCTTCGTCCCGAATGGCCTTGCCCACCCTCAGGAGCAGCTTGTTGGCGCGGTTGAGTCGCTTGAAGTTGGCCTCCGCGGCGTCCCTCTGGTCCGGCGGGTGCTTATCCGGGTGCGCGCGCAACGCAGCTTTGCGGTACGCCACGTTCACCGCGCGGTCCCACGCCTTCTCCTCCATCGGCAAGTCGTCGAGCACGAGGTTGAGCCGGGCAGCCTCGGCTTCGAGGTCCCACACCTCCGAGGCCTTGGTGCTGCGTCGTTGGATGGTGGTGGACGCGTGGGTGGATGAGGTCAGGTTTGGGTGATGCGCGGGGGTGATGGATGCGGGGGACGGGGACGAGGGGGTCGCGCGTGGGGCTGGCGCGAGATTACGTCGCGAGTTGGATAGCGAAAAGTTGTTGTTCCACGTGGGATTGGGGTCTCGCCCGCGCGTGCACACGCGCCGATCGTACGCTCAGCGCCTTGTGTTCACGGCACGATCGACATGGGACGGATGTAAAGCCCGCAACGCACCTCTCCATGTGCTCAGCCTCGTCGAGGATCTCATGGTAGTCCGTGCGACCCATCGGTCCACCCGCCGACTAACCCTCACCCGCGTCTTCTGCAAAAAGTGAACTGCCTGCGATCCCTCCCCTGCTGGGCGCCGCGCCTCTCTTCAGCGCTCCTCGCCTCCTGGACGAGCCTCCCCGCTACGTCGCACGCCGGGAACCCCACGCCGAAGACGCGCCTAGTTGACGACGTCTGACGACCCGACTGACTGGGACACGAAGGACGCGAGTGACGAAGGACGCAGAGGGCGATCGAGGTGTTCACCGCACGCGTGGGAACCCAGCCGCAAGCTTCGTCTCCGAATGTGCCAGGCCCTGCTCGGGTTTTCCTGTATGAGAGTTCAGTCAGAGGGTGTTTTCATCGCGCTGAAGTACAGTCAGAAATACGTCATTGGAAAATTAATGACAGCAGTCACGGTTATAGAATGGGAGCCAAACGGAAAGATACAACAGCAAAACAGTTACAATCCCAAACGCTAAATAAATAAAACCCACCGGCGCGCATTAATATCTTATCCCGCTTCCCGGGAATCTCCCGAAGTTCTGCGGTGTTCGTGACCAGTGAGTCTGAAGATTTATTGAGTTCAAAAATCATTGACGACTTTTTGATTTCTCGCGATACCCTCCAGTTTATTAACTCGGCACGTGTGCCCATATGGCGACCTTTCGCGACGTCTGCTTTTGGTCGGTTTCACAAATAAATAGACCGTCGTTATTGAGTCAATGGGGGTGTCCGACCGACAAAAAGCGGTTTTTCTCGATCTTTTTTCCCCGCCTTTTTCGGTCCAGCGCGTTCATCAATCGCGTAAACGACCGACTGCGGGCGAGCATTGGAGCGCGCGCGCGTGGCGACGGCACGGCGGTACGCGAAAACTGGCGATGACGGAGATTGAGCCGGCGGAGGTTGACCCACACGGGCGCGTCTCACCGAGCGACATGGAGCCCGTCGAAGTGGAACGCGCCTCGACGTCGTCGCACTCGACGTCCAGCACCGCCAATGAGCCGCGGTCCGCGTGGGCAACCTTCAAGTCCATGCCGCTCGGGGAGCGGTGCGTGTACGCGCTCGCCGCGCTGCCGATGTTGCCCGTGCTGCTGCTCGTCGGGCCCATCATCGCCGCGGCGAAGTGCGCGGAGGGCGACAACTCGCGATACTACCAAGGTGCGTCGAGACGCGTCCGTCCATTTCCCTCCATCCCCGTTACCCCTCCGAGCGAGGTCTAATTTGATTCACGCGCCGTGCCCTTCGAGGCGACCGCGCGATGCGCACGAACGCCCGACTGACCCGACACTCACCTTTCCCGATCCCAAACAGACCCATCGCCGATGGACGACGACGGCGACGAAACCCCGGAGCGGCGTAAGGAGATGCTCGCGCTCCGACAAGCTGGCTACGGCGACCGAGTCGCGGTCAGCCTCGGAAACGTGCCAACCGGACCGGTCAAGGACTACTCGTTCCGCGGGAGGAACGCGCTGCGGAAACCGGCGGGGATCAAGAGCGGGAGTCGACCGGTGAAGAGCGCCAACGAGCTGTGGGCGAGCCACAAGGACGAGCCCGGGAAGAACTCGCGGGACCGAACGCCCAACGGATCGATACGTAACTCGAACGGAGCATTGGGCGCGCTCGGCGCGGGAGGATTTAATAACGATGGATCCCCGCGGTCGTCCAACGGAGGCAGCAGGGAAGGATCGACGCGCCCGAGGAATATCAGCTTCAACGACGCACCTTCGGAGGTGCTCCGGCCGGAAGTCGCCGTGCACATCGGATCCGGAGGGAGCGAGAAGAGCGACGCGAACAAAGACGGCGCCTCGACGTCTGCATCGACAAACTTTAATCACTCCCCGTTCAAAGCCCCAGGGGAACTTTCACCGGCGAGGAAGATGGTGTCGATGCTCAACGGCGATGACGTGTGGTCAGGGGGGAGCCCCACCGGGTCGCCGCGGCGGAGCCTGGACGGCGTCGAGGAGGAGACGGAGCGCGCGCGGGGCGGGTCACGATTCAAACCGCCGCGGGATTCGGCGATGGATGATTCAAATTCGGCGATGGATGATTCAAATCATGCGCCGGAGGGTTCGGATACTCCGGAGTTACCCGGCGTGCGGGAGCGAGGGGACAGCGCCAACGGGTCCGTCATGGGCGACGTCGAGGCGGAGGCGAGGCAGATGCTCTCGGTGGGTGGGTCCAAAGGCGCGAGCCATGGGGGTGATCATAGCGCCGAGGTGAACGTCCTGGTCAAGCCGTTTACGGAGACGCTTCACCCGTCGCCCAAGCAGGTTGTGCCCATCGTCACTGTCGGTGATTCATCCGTCGCCGGCTGATTCTTATTATTCTTTCGCGCGTTGGAAAGGGAAATCGGGAGGAAAGTCAGTGTACATCGAGGGGGGGCGGGGCTGGTTCGGAGTGTACCGTATTTGGTTCCGAGACCGGCCCGTTCCCCTGCAGTTAGTAGTCTCGGCCCCACGCGCATTATACATTAAAACTCTTATACAGTACGAAGGTAACACTCGAGATCGACAGATATCTAAACACATGGAGATACGATCGACGTCGCCGCGCATTCCGTATTACACGCGCTATTACACACTGCATCGTATCACTCACGGGCTCTTACTCACGCTCACGTCGCCGGAGATGTCCGAGACGCTGAACTGCCGCGAGTCGTCAGCCAGGTTCGGGTCCCCCCGCATCGCCTCGGAGATTGCGGCGGAGTCCACCGTGTCGTTCCCGGGCGACGCGGGCGCCGGGGACCGCCTTACCGCGCGGGGATTGGCCGAGGGAGGCGACCTCGGGGACGACGACTTGCCCGGCGGGGTCATCGATGCAGAAGTCCTCCCTATCGAGGAGGGTTTCAGTATCGACTTCCGCGGCGAAGCCTTGGGCGGCGACGACGCTGACGCGGCTGAAGCCTTGGGCGGCGACGACGCGGCCGCGGCTGAAGCCTTGGGCGGTGACGACGCGGCCGCGGCTGAAGCCTCGGGCGGTGACGATGCCGCCGCGGCTGCGGCTGTGACGGGGGCGACGGCTTCGGGGACTTCAGGGGCGCCGCCGCGCTCGAGGGCGGCCATCGCGTGCCCCCAACGCTCCGGGCTCCTCGTCGCCGGCCTCGCGGTCACCGCCGGCGACGGCGGCGACCGCGCCTCCGCGCTCGCCGTCCGCGTCAGCGACGGCGGCGACGTTGGGACACCGCCCCGTTGACTGAGCGACGACGGCGACTTGGACGGTGACGTAGCCGTCGTTCCTGCGCTGGATTGCCGTCCGAGCGGCGGCGGCGATCGCGGCGTCGTCCTCGGCGAGAGTTTAGTGACTGATTCGGCGACTTTGGTCCAGCGGGGTGATCGGGATCCGAGGCCGGGCGGGACCCTCGGGCTCGATCGCGGCGCCGTCACGGCGGTCACCCCGGACCCGTCGCTCGGTGATCCGACCGGGGACGTCGTGGCCGGGTTGATCCGTGGGTGCGAGGGGACGCGTCGCATGGTCCCACCCGAGCTGCTGAGCATCACTGGAGCCGGGACGTGTTCGACGTTCTCCTTCACGATCATCTCGCCCTCCATGTCGTCCTCCTCCTCCTTCTTCTCCTGTTCGGTCGCCGTCTCCGGCGCCACCACCGCGTGCTTCACGATCGTGCCCGTGAAGGGAACCGTGCCCTTCATCGGCTTGACGATGGTACCGGTGAACGGCTTGACGATGGTGCCGGTGAAAACCTCCTCTGTATCCTCCTCCTCCTTCTTAATTTCCTTCTGTTCGTCGACGACGAGTCTCTTGGGTGCTGACGCTGCGACCTTCGTGGCTGGCGGCGCGGCGGGAGCGACGGTGGGCTCTTCAGCGGTGACGACCCGTACGTCGTCCATCCCCGCCTGCTCGTAAACCCTGGGTTCGGGCTCCGCCGGTGCCGTCACGACCGCCGACGAAGCCGCGTCAAAATTTTGACGAGGTTGGCTCCCACCCGAATTTAAGTTTGTTTGTTGTCCGCCCCCCCCGGCGGTAGGTCCCCCCAAACCGGACTCCTTCTTCGCCTCCTCGGCCCGTACCCTGAGCTCGGCGAACGCGAGATCGCTTCCCTTCTCCCGCTCCGGCGTCGTCTTTCGCAACCTCGCGGCTTCCTCCTCCGCCAGCCGACGTTTCAGATCCGCCGCTTCGAGCGCCGCCGACGCTGCTCGCACCTTCTCGCTTCGCTCCTCGGCATCCTTGACCGCGCGCTCCCTCGCCTCGAGCTCCGCAGCCTTCGCCGCGACCGCCCGGGATCGCTCCTCCTCAGCCGCGAGTGACAACGCGTCGTTGCTGGCGCGGAGCCGCTCAACCTCTTCTTTGGCGGCTCGTACGCGCTCTTCGTGCAGCTCGGAACGAAGACGCTCCAAATCCTCCTTCGCCGACTTGGCCTCGTCCGCCGCGCGTTTAGCCTTGGCGAACTCAGCCTTGGCCTCCTCGAGGTCGCGCTGGATCGCCGGATCCGGGACGTGCGGCGCGATGTCCTCTCGGTCGCGCGAATATCCCTGGTTAAAGTCTTGCAGCCGGCGGCGGGCGCTGAGCGGCGAGTTATTCGGTGAGCTCAAGTCCCGCTCCACGATGGCGCCGGGCGGGCTGCCGGGAACCGCGTGACCGATGCCGTACGGCGATCGCGGAGCTCCCGTGGGGGTGCCGAGTGGGGTGCCGATGAGGCTCGGCGCGGTGGACGCCGCCACGGCGACGGACACGAGCTGCTCCTCCAGCGTCTTCGCGCGCGTCTTGAACTCGTCGCACTCCCGCTTCTTCTCGTTCAGTCGCGTTCGGAGGTCCGCGATCGTCTCCGCGTCGTGCGCCTCTTGGTCCGCGAGCCTCTGCTCCGTGGCGGCGAGCGCAGCCTTGGCGGCGGCGAGCGCGGCGGCCGATTGGACGAGCGCGTCGCTGGAATTCGAATCGCCCAGCGACAGCTTGAGCGCGTCGATCTCCGTTCGCATCGCGCTCGTCTCCCGCTGCGACGCCGCGCGTGACTCCGCCTTGAACGTCTCGCGCTCGCGCTTGGCATCCGCGATATCCACCTCGGCTTTAGCTCTGGCTTCCTCCGCGGCGGTCTGCGCGCGACGGAGCTGCGTCTCCATCGACAGCATCGTGCGTTCAAACGCGTCAGCCTGATCCCGCAGGCTTCGCTCCGCCGTCTCGTTGGCATCCTTGAGCGCGCTCACCGCCTCGTCCCTCGCGCGCTCCGCCGCCTCCTTCTCGACGCGGAGCTTATTCGCGCTCTCCGTCGCCGACGCCGCGACGCGCTCGAAGTCCTTCTCGGACGCCAGGCGCTCCATCGCCCGCGCCGCCGCCTTGGCCGCCATGACGTCGGGAGAGTCCAAGTCGCCGCCGTCCTTCTCCTTACCCGCGTGAGCTGGGGTCGCCAGCGCCGCGAGCGTGGGCAGGACGCTGGCGTCCATCGTCTGGGACATGCGGACGCTGTGCCCGGGCCCTGGGGCGATGGACCCTTCGCCGTCGGGTCCCGCGAAGACGATGGCGCCGGTTAGAATCTCGTCAAGCGGTTTGCCCGATCGAATCTGCTCGAGCACTTCGTAGGTTCGCAGCGCCTTCTTCGCGGTTCGGAGCTCGCGCTTGAGCGTCTTGGTGCGTACGCGTTCGTGCTTGAACCGGGACTTGGCGTCGATGCATTCGCGCTGCGCATCCTCGGCGACTCGTCGGAGTCGTTCTTTGTGCGACACGAGTGTCTCTTGGACGTGGAGGAGGTATTCGACTTGGCACTGCGCGAGGCGGAGGATCTTGCGGCTGTTGTTGACGGTGAGGTTGCGGCTGTCCTCGACGGTGACGTCGCCGAACGCCACGGTCTCCTGTTGACGTTGGGGGGGATGGGGACGGGGACGGGGGGTCGTTGTTAGGCGGGAAATCTCGGTCAAAGATTTTGAGCATCCATCCTTCGGGGGGCGTAACGGGCGCGGGAAGGAGGGTCACGATGCGCACCAGCGTGGTCTCCAGCATGTCGAGATCATTCTCCCGCATCAGCCGATCGACGTCGACGGAGTGCAGGAGCCTCCAGTCCAGCCTCGCGCGCCGCGCCTCGAAGCGGAACGACGCGCTTTGCTCGCCGGTGGGCATCTGCTCGTCCGCGACGCTCATCTCGCCGGGCGAGTCCGTCGCCGCCATCGGCGCGCGGCGGTGTGTACGCGACGCCGCGCTCCTGCTCGCCGACGGGGTCGTCACGCGCGTGCGGGGTGCGCAGGCGCCGACCTCGTTCGGTCCTTCAACTCGGGAAGGTGCCCGGTCGAATGGCATCGGCGCGTAGCAACTCCAACGGCTAAAACGGATTTCCAGACACAGATCAAAAAGTCAATTGATTCAATCTAATCTTTGGCATCACACGCGTTCACATCACGTTCACGTCACACACAGAAACTCCTCACTCGTAAACAACACAACTCCACTCACGCCGCCGTGACCACCAAACCGTTGTGGCGGAGCAACGCGTCAACCTCGGGTTCCCTGCCGCGGAACTTGGTAAAGACATCCAGCGGAGCCGAACCGCCGCCCAGCGCCAACACCGTATCCGCGAACCGCTTGCCGCACTCCGCCACCTTCGCCTCGTCCTCGAGGCCGACCTCCTCGAACGCCCCGAAAGCGTCGGCGGAGAGAACCTCCGCCCAGAGGTACGAGTAGTAACCGGCGCTGTACCCGCCGGCGAAGATGTGGCCAAAGCCGCACAAAAATCGATCCTCCTGTGAAGAAACACGTCGTCAGTCTAATTGCCCGTGTAAAGGTTGAAATGAACTCACCTCGATGGACGGCATGATCATCGTCTTGGACGCGATGGCGCGCTCGGTGGCGAACACGGCGTCCGCGCCGGTGCCCGGGACGTACCTGGCGTGAAGCTCCAGGTCCGTCATGGCGAAGTGGCACTGGCGGAGGTACCGGGTGCCTGTGAACAAAACGCGGCGTCAGTCTAATTGCCCACCACACGAGAAGTAAAAATAAACTCACCGCTGCCGAAGTTCTTGGACGCGACTAACTTTTCGTACAAGTCGTCTGGAAGCGGTTCGTTCGTCTCGAAGTGTTTGCCAATCTTGCGCAGCACCTTCTTGTCGTAGCACCAGTTCTCCATGAACTGCGACGGGAGCTCGACGGCGTCCCAGTCAACTTGGTTGATCCCCGCGACGGGCCCGCACGACTCGGTGGTCAGCATGTGCTGAAGCGCGTGGCCAAACTCGTGGAACAGCGTGGTGACCTGTACACAAAACACACATACCGTCAGATCTAATTGCCGTATACGAAGGTAATTAAAATGATAAGCGTACCTCGTTGTGCGTCATGAGGCTGGGTTTGTCTCCCACGGGCGGGGTGCCGTTGCACACCATGTGCGCGCAGGGCAGACGCACGCCGCCGCCGTTCGCCGGGGCCATCGCGGAGGATCGCCCGACGACGTCGTCCATCCACGCGCCGCCGCGCTTCTCGGACGGCCTGGTGTAGGGATCCAGGTAAAAGTACGCCCTGGGCGCCTTGGTGGCGGCGTCGAGCACCTTGAAGAAGCGGACGTCGGGGTGCCAGACCTCAACCTCGCCGTCGCACGCTTGGACCTCGATGCCGAAGAGCTCGCCCGCGAGCTCGAACATGCCGTCGATGACGGCGGGGAGCTGGAAGTAAGGCCGAAGGTCTTCCTCCTTCAGCTCGTACTTGGCCTCGCGAAGGCGTTCGGACCAGAACCCGAGGTCCCACTGCATCAAGCCGGTGACAGCCTCCTCCGCGCCTTGCTCCGCGGCGAAGGACCGGATCTCCTCGAGCTCGCGCTCCGCCGCGGGCCTAGCCTTGGCGCGGATGTCCTCCAGAAGGGACTCCGCGCGGTCCAGCGTGGCCATCTTCTTGGCCATGGAGACGTCGGCGAAGGTGCCTGTAAGGTGTGAAACATGACGTCAGTCTATTTGCCCGTATGAAAATAAAAAGAGAAACTCACCGTAGCCCAGTAGCTTCGCCTTCTCCGCGCGGAGGGTGAGGATGCGCTCGATGAGCGGCGCGTTGTCGCCCTCGCCACCCTTGGAGAACTTAGTTTTCATCTCGGCATCGTCCACGAAGGGTGCGAAGTGTTCCGAGGCTCGTGCGAGGTACGCGCGGTACACTGTACACAAAACACGACGTCAATCACATTGCCCATACATGTACGGAAATAAGAGTAAAGAGACTCACCTTTTTCCCTCAGCGTTCTGTTCTTGGAGTGCGACCTGACGGCCATGTAGGAGGGCGCGTCGAGGGTGAACATCCAAGGCCCGTCCGCCGCGGTGGCGTTCTCGTGCCCGCCCTTCTGCGACGCCGTCTGCGCCGCCTGCTCCAGCGCGCTGTCCGGTAGCCCCTCCACCTCGCTCTTTTCGACGCAGGTGTGAGAAAACGCCTTGGTGGCGTCGAGTACGTTGTTGGAGAACTTCGTGGAGAGCTCGGACATCTCCTTCGCGATCTCGTTGTATCTGTCCTTCTCGGCGCCGTCGAGGGCGACGCCGCTGAGCTTCGCGTCGCGAACCTCGCACGTCACCGCCCTGCGCTGCGCGTCGGTGAGGGACGCCCACGCTCCTTTGTTTTCAGTCAGCGCCACCAGGGCGTCGTAGACTGGGCGGGATTGGCCGACCCTGAGTGAGGCGGTGACGACCGCGGGCTGGCACTCGTCGTACGCGGCGCGGAGTGCCTCGCTGTCGCGCACGCCCTTGAGGTGCGAGACGACGCCCCACGGCCTGCTGAGTTCCTCGGAGAGGCGTTCGAGCGGGTCCATGAGTTCGGACCATGAGGACGGGTTGGTCTTGGTGAGCTCCGCCTCGATGGCGTCGATCTCGGCGTTGACCTTGTCCACCGCGGCCATGATCGCGGGCTTGACGTGCTCGGGGGTGATGGACGACCACTTGGGGAGGTCCGGCGCGTCGCTCGGGGGCGAGCGGCCGAAGGACCAGGACGCCAGAGGATTGGCGGTCAGGTCACCGGCAGCCATGATCGTGGCGGAGCGGTGGACGGCGCGGACGCGGGTGGACTTGGAGCGGACGCGGAGGGCGGCGGCGGCGGTGGCGCGGAGGGAGACGAGACGCACGGGCTGGATGACCGCACTAATGGACATTATTCGAACGTGCCGGATGCGGACGCGCGACGATGAGTGAGATCCCGATGAATGATCCGGGAGACTTGACACGTCACGCGCACAGCTGTCAAACGTCGCCCGTTTTTTTGGCACAACGTCCGAGCCGTGCAAAGGAAGGTTCGTGATGAATCGACGTCGTCTACTGTTCAATGAGGGTGATTATCACACGCGATGCTTCTAGCTACGGGGAAGGAGAACGTCTGGAACGCGGCGGGAGCGTGGGCCCGCGCGACGGCGGCCTGTCCAGCCCGCCAGACTGAGGGAGCACGGCGACGCTCTGCTGCCTCAGCGCCTGGATGCTGCTCGAGTCCAGGATCGGCGTCTCCTCGACGCCGTAGCCCGCGGATTTCTGAATCTCCAGTCGCTCCTTCTCCCGTTTCTGCTCGCACTTCAAACGAAATTGTCGCTGAAGGAAGATGACCCAGAACACCTTCCGGAGTTCGATGAGCTCCGGAAGGTGTCTCCACGCCCACGCGGTTGTCGCGATGATGTAGAGGGTATCCGTGGGGTTCAATCGAACGACGTGAGGGGGCGCGGTGAGCACGTAGCTGTGATCCGGGCGTCCCCCTTCGTCGTCGGAGTCGCTGGTGGAGTCACTGTCGGAGTCGTCGTTGGAGGACGATGACTCCTCCGACGACGAGTGGGAGTCCGAGGAACCCTTCCGTTTGCGGCGGCGGCGAAACGGCCTCTTGACGTTGCGGTAGACGCCGATGACGAGCGCCTCGGATTCCGCGTACCAGTCGAAGGCGTCGCCCATGGTCTTGCCGTGTAGCGCCTCCGGCAGCGGGACGCTCCATATCCGTGGGTGGTGCCCGACGTTCTCCCCGGCGCGAGCGTCCCTGGTGAGCGAATCCACCAGCTCCATGAGACCCGGGGTGTAAAACACGGTGGCCATGACGCGGGACACCTCGGTGCGGAACATGACGTTACCACGCGCGTACTGCGTGTGCGACTCCGGGTGCTCGATCCAGGATAGCCGGTTCTGGTCCTGGAACCGCTCGCGGTACTTGCTGTAGTTGTTCTTGGACCCGCGCTCGTTGCCTTCCATGTCCAACACGCCGCAAAACTTTAAAAGTCCGCCGACGATTTTGCCACCCTTCGTGTTCTTCTTCGACAGGTCCACCGCCGCGCGCACCGGGTTCAGCGAGTTGAACCTCCCGGATAACGTAGGCCTGAGCCTGTTGCCGTCGACCTCCGGCCTTTGGCCGGGCATCGGCGAGTCGTTGTACTGCTGCGCCCTGAACCGCTCGAGCGTCGCCGCGTGTCCCTCCGGAGAGATTGAGGGCCTTCCGGTGGGGTTCTCGTGACTGGCGCGGCGTGTTCTTCGAACCTTGGTGCGCTTGTACCGGCGCGCCTCGTGAGCCTTGGCGCCCTTCTCCGTGAGTTCGGACGCGAGGGAGCCGAAGTCTTTGGTCTCGCGCACGTGCCACACGGATTTGGGATGATGAAACTCCAGGATGACCTTGGGGAGGAGCTCGTGCGGGGCCATGTTGGGGTACCCCTCGCACGCGCGCTCCAGCACGGACGTCGCCAGCAGCACCTTGCGGTCCATCAGGAGCTCGTTGTCGCTGTTGCACACGTCCGCGAGGAGCACGATGCAGTGCGCGACGTCGAACCCGAGGATGTTGGACTCCGATCCTTTGTCCACGTTAACCTTGAAACCCTCGGAGACGTAGACGTCGATGGATCTCCACGTGATGAGCTTCTGCACCGACGGCGGGGTCCTCGTGACCACGACGATGGGCTTGATGTTGCACCCATCGTTACCCCGTAGACGGTACAGCAAGACCTCGATGTCGTCCCAACGCTGCTCGTCGAGGTCCGCGTCGGTGATGACCAGGATGTGGTTACCCGCCTGAGCGATGCGCTTGATCGTGCGGTTGGGCGTGAAGTCCCGCTCCTCCAAACCCATCGCGCGCTGCTGCCGCACGACGAGCGCGGCGTCCTGCACCGCGGCGGTGGCGGTCAACCTCGCGGCCAGGTCGCAGAGGTTGGTCACGTTCAGGGACCCGCGGTAATCAAACTTTGACGCCATGGGCGGGTGCGGATGGCTCAGCATCGCCGTCGTGGCGCCGCTCTCGGTCAAACCGTAAGCGTATCGCTTACTCCGCGCCTCGGACGCCGCGATGTCCCTCGGCTTCGTCTCCGCCTTGGGCAACGGGACGTTCCAGCCCGTGTCGACGTGCATGTTTCCGGAGTGCAGGTTATCCAAACCGACGACGCCGGTGGACGAACCCTGCAACCCGGGGTTGGGGTTGGTGACGCCGCCGAAAACCTGCTCGATGCTCGTCCGCCGGTTGTGATCGTCGCTCCGTCGTTTCTGCTTCCGCTCGGCGCGCATCTCCTTCGCCACTTCCTTCGCGAGCTTACCGGCGGTGTGAGCGTCCATGCTGTACCCGTCGAGCGAGCGACTGTGCGATAGCGTCGGCGTGACCGGCGCGGCTGTCGCGACGGGAGCCGTGTTGAGGTTGGTGCTACCCCCCTGCGCCCACTGGTCACCGCCGCCCTGGCTCGGTCGACGCCTGTGGTGGATCGAGCCGCCGTGGACGCTCTCGCCAACTCTCTGCATCGCGGTCACGTTCAACTCCGTGGGCGAGAACGTTTCCCGACGTATCCCGAGCTTCGCCGCCAGCTTGCGCACGGTGTGAAACCGCTTCCGCCACGAATCCGGGTGCTTGCTCACGCTGCCAACCGCCTTGAGCACCCTGTCGACGTCCTGTCCCAGGCACATCACCACGTCCCCTTCCGCGAGCACGTGCAGCTTACCCCCGGAGAAACCCGCGGGGCACAAACGTCCACCGTTCTCCGGCGCGGACTGCACCGCGAGCAGGTTAACGTCGTGGTTCTTGTAGATGATCGCGGCGGCTTTCAAGAAGGGCATGCCGTCGTATTCGGGACCCACCTGGGCGCCGTAGACGTCGTGTCGCATGGACGTGAAGTACTCGCGGACCCACGGCTGGCCACTGGACGGCAGCTGCGACCAGTCACCCGCGAGCTTGCTGTACATCGTGGTCAGCAGCACGGGCACGCCCGGGACCCGCACCGAGAGCGCGGTGCGGTAGTAGTTCAACACCCCCGAGGTGAGGCACGACAGCGGGTTGATCCCGGCGGTCCTCGCCATCTCCTTCGCCCACGGCCGCAGGAGCAGCACCCTGACGGGTAAGCCCGGGAGCTGCCGTTGCAGTAAGCTCGCACGGAGGATTGTGTCCTCATCCTCCGCGCTCGCGAGGTGCTCGAGGCACGACAGGTCTCCCATGATGAAGGACATATCCGCGTTGGCCGCGTCCGCCCTGGCGAGCGCAGATTGGTCCATCGGGGACCCGCGGATGAACTTGACGTGCTGCCTGCCCAGCGGCGAGCCCAGGATCCGTCTCAGCCCGTTTCCGGGCGCATCCTCTGACATCAGAACCACGTCCGGTAACATGGTGGACGGCCTCGAGGGATGCAGCAATTCTTCAAGAAAAATTTGCAGCGTCGCCGACCCGCTCGTCACCGCGCCGCCGAGCACCAGGATGTGCGAGTTGCGGAACCGTGAGCGCCTGTACTGTCCGGTGCCGGTGTCGATGGAATCCTTCAGCGCCATGATGGCGGAGACCTCGGACGACGCGATCAGCACGCCGCTGACGATCATGATCATCGCGTAGATCTGGTGCAAGGTCGTATCCGGCGAGATGTCGCCGTAGCCAACCGTGCTCAGCGTCACCACCACGTAGTACAGCTGCTTCAGAACCGTCTGCTCGTAGTCCGGGTTGACGGAGACGAAGATCCTGTCCACGGAGTCGTCCTTGTTGATGTCGATGTCGCCCAGGATCTCGATGCAAAAGCCGCAGCACGCGAAAAAGTACGTGATGCAGATGAAGCGAAGCGCGGAGAGACCGAGGCGTTGACGCACCTCGCCGAACCAGTCGTTGAGCAAGCCGAGCTCGAGCATCTCCTCGTAGCGGATGAGCGCCGCCATGGATCGCGCGAAGAGCGGCGTGAGGAAGGTTGGCATGCCGGAGAATATCTGGTACAAGATGACGGCGACGGAGTACGAGTCGAAGAAGTTGCTGAACGTGATTGCGACGCCGTAGTCGAAATTCCTGAGCCACAGCCGTCGCATCATGGCTGCGAGGTAGAAGACCGCGAAGACGCCCTCCACCACGGTCAGCCCGATGTTATACACCCGGATGTCCGTGGACGCGATGAACGAGAACATGGACCCGGTCGAGAAGAGGATGTCCACGAGACAGAAGTACGTGTCGATCTTGCTCTTGTGCCGCCGCTTCAGGAATCGCGTGCTCGTGAACGACGTCCACAGGCGGGTGAGGATGAGGACCGTGAAGAAGCCCCCGAGGCCGCACGCCTGCTGCAGGAGGAACCTGTCCCACGAAGCCTCACTGTAGCTCTCATCCTTCATTCGCCCGCTGTCGTAATCGTACTCCGACATCGTCTCCCGAACCCAACCCCCCCGCCGTCAACAACACCCGACACCCCTTTTCCCCGCGAACGAAAAGGTGGGCGGGGGTTTCCGCGCTAGAACGGCGCCTCCCGCGGTCGTCGGTGTCCACCGGTGTCCTCTCCAAACGACGGTCGCGGTTACACACCTGCGACACGATCGAACCAGGGATCGCCGGTACCGTGACGTCGTCTAACGCGGCCGCCGCCCCGCAGAATGCCGCCTCGATGTTGACGTAAATTGGACTAGCACTACCAAAGCGCCCGCAGAACTTCGGCGGGCGGGGGCGAAATATTCCTTCTCTTTTTTGTCTCCGCCGATACCAGTTCACGGACTTATTTGGCCGGGAAAATTTCCGGGAAATTTGTAACTCCAAGTTGACGGTCTAATTCGGTCCGATAGCAAAGTTTATGTTTTATTTTTATCTTTTGATTCAAGATTGCCCCAACGTGGTCAGAATAGTCAAATTATTTATATTTCCCAGCTGATTTCCCCAGCCAAATTATAGTCCGGGGTCATACTTTCGAAGTCCACATGCTGGCGAGGAAAAATTGTCAGTTTTGTTTAGCCCGTCTCGTATGAGAATCAGTGTGAAAAAATTGATTTTAAACTGACCGCTTTTCCCAAAGCCAAAAGCCACTTTAGTGGCGCTACCCCTGCTCCGCGCCCTCCTCTCCGTTGGGCTTCTCCACCACCGCCTCGAGCGTCGACGTCGACTCGTCCAGGGACTCCTTGAAATCCCTGAACCCGCTCAGCTGACTTAGCGCCCAATCCAGGGTCATGACGTCACCGCCGCCGACGCCGCCGTCCAACGTCGTCGAGCCGCCGCTGTCCGAGCTGCGGACGTTACTACTCGCGAGCGAATCATCCCCTTGGCTCCCTCCCTTGGCACCGCCGCCGTCGATGGAGGCGCCGCTCCCCTTGTTACCAACACCGCCGCCCTCGTGCAGGGGCGCGGCGTCCTGGAGCATGCGCACGAGCGCGCCGACCGCGGCGTCCGACCTTCCGGAACCCAGCCCGAACGATCCGTCCCGCTGGCCCCGCTGACGCGCGTCCCGATGAAGCGATTGGGGATGATGACCGGACGCGCCGCCGTCCGATGACCCGGGGCCCCTCGGCGAGTCCGTGGATATAGACGGCGCCGCGCTGCTGATCGGTCCGAACGCGCCGTCGTCGTCGTCCAGCACGAACGGCAAGGGATCGACGTCGCCGCTCTCGAACATGGCGTTATTTTTTTCAAACTCTCCGGCGCGGACGGACGCGTCGCTCGCGTCGATCGCCCGCGACCCCGGTCCTTCTCCTGGCTGCGTACCTTGTCGCTCGCGTCCCTCGGTCAAGGTGCGCTGCGAGCGGAGGTGCGCCATGGCGTTCGCGAACGACGACGAGGCACCGGCGCCGGAACCGGGCGAAGCCCCGTACGATGACGAGTATCTCTCCGGCGGGTACCCCCCCCCGCCCGATTGCCTTCCCAGTGAAGGGGTGCCGAAGGGGGTGCCAACCGCGCTGCCGATGGCGGCGCCCATCCCAACCCCGTGCGTCGACCCCCCGCGGTGGTGAGCGCCCTCGTGCATCGACACGCTCAGCGACGACGACGGCGACGACCAAGACGGCCTTCGGTTGGAGGCTCCCCGTCCCGGGCTCCACGGATTGTTCGAAACGGCTGTACCTCCGACGTTCATGCCGCCGCCGCCTCCGTGGGACCCGCGGGGATCCGTGCGCGTGCTACCTGGGGTGCTCCCCGGCGACGCGGAGAGCGCGCCGGTCAAACCGCGGAAGTGCCACGGCGGTGAATCATTCGACCCGTAGACTGGGGACGTTCCGTTGGAAGGCATGTGGCCGCGGTGCGTGGCCGACTGAGGCCGGGACCCCGGCGAGCTCCCGTATTGTTCCCTCGCGCGTCGAGCGAGCGCGTGATCGCGCGACGCGAGCGACGTCGAGAACCCGTACGCGCCGCCGCCGCTTCCCCCGAACCCCGCACTCGACACGTGGCTCGACACGAACGGAAGCGACGGGGATCCAACCGGAAGCGATCCGGGACCATTCGTAGTCTGTCTGTTATGGCCGGGCAGGGAACCGAGCCCGAAGCCGTACGTCGTTTGCCCGTACGAGCCAGGTGGAGTCGTGGGCGCGCTGCCGTACGTGGTGGTGGCGGTCTGACCTTGGTTCAGCGGAGACGGCGGCGGCCGAGAGGAGGAACCCGAGCGTGTGGAGCCCGGCCGATCGGAGTCCGGCCGGGCACCTTCGGATCGCGGGTCGCCGTCGCCGCCCGCCTCAGCGAACGCCTCGGAGAGCATCCCGCGGGAGTTTTGCCGCGGTATACCCATCCCTGTGCTTCCTTCGTGACTTCCCTCCAGCGATGCGAAAGCGGCGCCGCCGCTGACCGTACGAGTCGGCGGCGAGGCGCCGAAGCCGTACGTCGCCTTACCTGTAAACAAAACACGATGTCAATCTAATTGCACATACGACGATTAAAATAAACTTACCCGCCCACGAGTTTTGCCTGAACGGTCTGGCGCCCGTCTTATCGTCGGGGGGTCCGGTGGATCCCACGTTCGCGTTCGCGTTCGCGCCGGACGACGGCACCCCGGTGCCGAAGCCGAAGTCTCGCCGCGGCGGGGCCGGCGCGTCGTACGTGTGGTCAGCGCCGGTGGTTATCGCCGCGTGACCCACTGACGCCCTCCGGGTCGCTGGGTTCGACTTCTCAACCGAAGCACCCGCGCCGCTCTCGGCGACGTTCCTCTCGGAGAGGTATCCGTCGATGACCTTCGGTGCGATGGGGCGCGGGACGCAGTCCATCCCTTGCAGCGCGTCGGCGTCCAGGAAGTACACGGTGGCGCGGAGCGTCCCACCGGCGGGTGTGCGCACCGGCGTGAACGAGTGCTCCCGAAACGTTCCGCGGTTTCCAGTCGGCTTTTGCGTTAAGTCATCCTCGCGTGGTCCTTCTCCTTCGTCTTCTCGCAGCCTTCCTTCCCGTACCTCGTGTTCGACGGCGAAGCGCAAGCCCCGGTTCTGCGACTGCCGTGCGGCTCGGTGAAACCTGTTCGCCGGCAACGAGCGGCACAGCGCGTGCAGCGTGCGGACCATCACCACCGTTCGCTTGTACGCCACAGCCGTCGTCTCCGCCTTGGTCCGTCGCGGTTTATTCGGCGATCGATGCACAGCTGTGTCGGCACCCTCCTCGGCACCCCCTTCGGCACCCCCCGGGTCGGTGTCGTGACGCAGCACCCACCGCTCCACCATGACGCGTTCGTCGTTTCCCACGGAGTCGGATACGTTGCTAGAGACGTAAACCTCCAAGATGAGAGGAGGGAGTTGGTCCTGTCGCGTCCCCCCGGCGCCGGTGCGCTTCGATCGCCACGGCTGGAGCGACGGGGCGTGCGCCTCGAGCTCCGTGACGTCCAGGTTGAACTGTTCAATGCCGGGTTGGAGGGTCATCGTCGGTCAGTATCGGGACGGGGACGGGGCGGTGACGTTGCGCGGGGCGGGTGGGACGCACCCATCGGTTCTGCTTCCCCTCGGTGGCATCGAGCACTATCCGGGACTGTAGCACCACGTTGGCGCATTTCACGAACCACTCCGACACGATCTGCGCCGCCCTGTCCGCCATGACTCCGGCCTATTCCGAGAGTCGCGGGGGCCGCGTGCGTCTGAGATGCGACCCCGTCACAACTCCGAGTCAGCGGGCGCCTCGGGGCGTCGACTCGCGTGGCCTTCCGGCACCCGCGACGCGGCGCGTGCCTCGCGCGATCCGCGAGACTCGTCTCGATCGCGCGAGGTCCTTCACCACCCGCGGAAGCTCACCGAGACATGCCACGCGCGCTGCCAACTGCGGGCGCCGAGGCCTCGGTTTGAACTCTGCTGGTTTTTTCGCGGCAAATCGGATATGCAGATCCTACTTTATGAGAGCATCTTTGGTCAAATATACCGTGATGACCCTAAATGCCCATATCCTGACAGCAATTACCTATTTTCAATGAGCACGACAGAGCATTTTTGTAGCTACCCAGACGGACGAAGCACGAAGCCTTCACGAAGCTCGTGGAAAATCCAACACGATAACGTGGCGTCACGGCACGTCGAATCGCCGCTCGTGCGCATAATCGTCGACGCGTATCGGCCGTAGCGGTAGTTCCACGCGCTTAGCAGACGCGGATCGGCCTCTCGACGATGTCGCACGTCACCGTGGCGGCGTCCACGTCCGCCGCGTCCCTCGGGGCGCGCGCGGCGGCGGCGGCCAAGCGCCGTCCCGGATCCCTGAGAGCGAAGGGTTCCGGTGGTACCGGCGGGTCCATGACGAGGGGCGTATCGCTGCGGGTCCGCGCGATGAACGCGGACGAGGCACCGAAGAAGATGAACCCAGAGCAACGGGCGCGCACGGCGAGGCGGGCCAAGGCGGAGGCGGAGGCGGAACTGGCGGAGGCGGAGGCGGAACAGAAGGCGGAGGCGGAGGCGAAGGCGAAGGCGGCCGAGGTGGTCGCTAAACCCATGAGCCTCGAGGCTCGCGCGAGGGCATCCTTGCGACGGAAGATGGAGGCGGAACTCGCGGAACTCGCAGCCATGGATGCCTTGGAGGAGGAGAAGCTCGCGGCCGCCGCGGCCGTCGCGGCCGCGGCCACCGCGACGCCCAACGCCGCCGTCGCCAAACCCGCGATGGAGACGTCGAGTTCCGAGTCCGAGTACAAATCGTCGCTCTTCACCGACGGAGCCTTCGAGGATGCGCTCAAGGGCGTGAACGACATGGCGGAGGATATCGGCGTGGACGCGAGTAACGCGCCGATCGACGCGCCCATCATCGACTGGGGCGGCATCGACTCGGTCCGATCACTCACCGAGGACGACCCGTTCCCGGGCTTCGATGGCGGCATCCCGAACGCAGATGACTTCTCCCCGGCATCCCCGGAGCCCGCGATGGCGGCGACCGTGTCCTCGACGCCCGTGTCTTCGACGCCATCCCCGGCCGTGGAGGCCGCGATGGCGTCCAGCGCCGCGGACGGCTTCGTCCCCGCCAACTCCGGCGTCCCCGCGCTCGCCGCCGCCGCGCCGCCGCCCGAGCGCCAACAGGAACAGGTTCGATCGTTCCTCTACCCCGGCGAAGAGGAGTTACCGGACGACGTCAACATGACCATCTGGGAACACCTGGAGGAGCTCAGGGACCGCGCGATCGTCTCCGCGGGTGCGTGCGGCGTCGCCGTCTTGCTCTGCTTCTGCTTCGCGAAGGACCTCGTCATCTTCCTCGAGCAGCCCGTCATCGATCAGGTCAAGTTTCTTCAACTCGGACCCGGCGAGTACTTCTTCACGACGGTGAAAGTGGCCGGGTACTGCGGCTTGCTCTTAGGCGCGCCCGTGGTGCTGTACGAGGCGATCGCGTACGTGGTCCCGGGGCTGACCAAGGACGAGCGCAAGTTCCTCGCGCCCATCGTCCTCGGATCATCCGTGCTTTTCTACGCCGGCATTGGATTCGCGTACGCAGTCCTAACCCCAGCGGCGCTCAAGGTGAGTTTATTTCTATTTGCCTATTCTTTTTATGTTCGTATACGCAATTCGACTGACGCCGTGTTTTGCTCTTTTTACAGTTTTTCATCGGGTACAGCAACGAGGCGGTTGAGTCTCTGTGGTCCATCGACCAGTACTTCGAGTTTGTGCTGGTGCTGCTGTTCAGCACCGGGCTGTCGTTCCAGGTGCCGGTGATCCAGCTGCTGCTAGGCCAGAGCGGCATCGTGTCATCTAAACAGATGCTGTCCATCTGGAAGTACGTGGTGGTCGGGTCGGTTGTCGCCGCGGCGGTGTTGACGCCGAGCACGGATCCGTTCACGCAGATGCTGCTGGCGGTGCCGCTGATGTCGCTGTACTTGGGCGGGGCGGCGCTGGTGGGGGTGGTGGAGAAGGGCCAGGGGGGCGGGGACGTGAACCAGATCGAGGGTTGAGTGAGAGAGTTCGTTCTCGCTATAATCAAGTCTAATTCTTTTTCAATTGGCGTCCGCCTCGGCTGCTTTGCGGCGTCTGGCGCGTGCGACTACGGCGTCGCACCGCGCGGATAGCGCGCGTCTCGCGTCGCCGTCCTTCATTCCGAACATCGTCGCCAGGTTGACGACGTCGTGCGGTCCCCGCAGCTCCGTCGCCTGCCTCGACGCCCCCGAGATGATCACGACCCCGCCCGTCCCGTCCTTGGCCCCCGCGTCTCCCCCGCCTCCGCACGCGCGCGCCACCGCTGACGCGTTCGCGAAGAAGTTCCGCCGCGACGTCGTCTCCATCAACGCGGGGTTGTACGCCACCTCGAACGCGATCCCGTTCGCGCTCGCCGCCTTCACCGCGCCCGCGCGAAGCCGGAAGGGCATGCGCGCGCCCAGCTGAAGCGCGATTAAATCGCACCGTCGACTGGCGCACGCCGACGCCAGCGCGCGTTCGCTCGTCGGCTCCAGCGCCAACACGTCGTACCTCCGCACCGATTCGTCGTGCGTCTTGAGCAGCGTTTGGAGCTCCCCGGGCTCACCGAACCGGATCGTCAGCCGCGTCAACAACGCGAGCGCGGGGCGCGCGCCTTGCGCGGAAGCATCCGCGAGCACCGCCGACTCGAGCTCTTTTGTGAGCAGCGGGTCGAGCCCGCGCGCCAAGTCCCGGCCGCACGACTTGTCCCCGGCGGTGACGCGCGTGTCGGCGGCGACGGTGGCGTATCCGAGCACCACGGAGGTGGCGAGGTGCTCGCGGAGCGCGTGCGGGTTATCGGGATCCGCCCGCACGCTCAGGTCCGTCCAGCCCCCCATCGCCAATGAATGGCACTCGCCTCGGAACTCACAATATTTTGGAAGCCACAACACGCGGTTGGGGCGCGGCGACGGAGCGCATCGGATGAGTTCGGGATGCGGGATGGATTACCTCTTCCCGTTCCCGTTCCTCCCCGGGATGGCTGCGACGTTCGCGGACTACCTCGGGATGGCCATGCTCACCCCGGCGCTGCCTTACTGGTGCGCGGAGGCTGGCATGAGTCCCACCGAGGTGGCGACGTGGACGGGAGCCATCACCACGGCGCAGTACGCGGGCGCGGCGCTCGGTAACTTCGCGGTGGGCGCGATGGGCGACGGCCTGGGCGCCAGGGAGACCTTAGCCGCCACGCTCCTCGGCGACGTCGTGCTCTTCACCCTCACCGCGCTGGCCACCAAGCCCGGCGCGCTCCTCGCCATCCGCCTCGTCGCGGGAATGTCATCCCCGCTCGTCGCCGCGCTCATGTACATCCTGCAGCGCGCGACGACGAAATCGCAGACACTCAAGGGTGTCAACGCGTACGCCCTCAGCGTCAACGGTGGGTACGCCCTCGGTGGCGTCGTCGTCGGCGTTGGATACGCCTCCATGGGCTGGTTGGGACTGAACCTGTTGTCCGCGGGCGTCGCCGGCGTCGCGCTCGTCTTTGTCTTAGTAACGGCGAAAGGAAAGCCGCCGGTCGCCATCACGGACAGCGGGGTCAAGCGAAGGGATGAGGCGGACGCCGGGGTCGTGGTGGGCGGGCCGGGGATGTCCCCGAGGGCGAGCGTGGGTGGGCGCGAGATCGGTGACGCGTCGGAAGCTTCGGTGAGCTCAAGCGGGGGGGGATCCACGGAACGAGAAGGCGTCAAATCATCATCTCAGATCTCGGCCGCGGCGACGGCGCCCCTATCGCCGTCGATTTCGGTGTTTCGCACGGGCGCGATGGTGAGCCACTGCTACACCGCGTTCAACACCGGGTACCTGTTCATGGGGTTCATCGTGCTCTTCGTGTTGATGGCGAAGCAGGTGTTGGGGTGGAGCGTCGCGGAGGTGGGCTGGGCTTTTATGGCCATTCCCGTGGCCAACGTGTGCGCGATGTACGGTTTAATCCCGCCGTTCATTCGTCGTTTCGGTGTGCACTGCAGCGTGACGTGCGGGTCCATCATGACTGTGTGCGTCCTCGGTGTGCTCTCGTTGCCGGCGGTGTACAGTAGCGCGGAGGGTATACTGGGCGTGACGTTCATGCTAATTTTTTGCGTTGTTTTGTTGCAGGTGCGTTTATTTTTATTTGCGTATGAGCAATTAGAGACTGATGTCGTGTTTTGTTTGCAGGTGCCGAACCAGATGAGGATCAAGCTCATCGCCGATCGGTACGCGCCTGGTTCGATGGGTCGTATCACCGGCGCGTCGCGTGTGTGCTTCGCGACCGGGCAGACGTGCTCGCCGATCATCGTGGCGCTGCTGTACGTGCAGGAGCCGCACTGGGCGGTGTTGTCCATGCTGTTCGTGGCGGCTAGCGTTCCTTTCGTGTTTGTAATCTGCGGGCAGACGCTGTGGGTGGACCCGCCCGCGATCGGCGATGAAGTTGTGACGGGAGAGAGAGAGGCGATTAACAGGACTTGACGCGCGCGTTGTGGGTAGTAGTACGTAGACACGGTTGTACGAACAAATCTAGTTTGGATCTCATTAATGGTACATTCGAGCAGTCGGAACTTTTTGACTTTGGCTCGTGTGACGACGTCGGCGAGCTTTCCGCCGGCGTCGACAAAACAATGCAAAAACAAAGCAACGCGGCGCTTCTTCATCACCTGGATTGGACGTTGGCACTCTCCGCGGCGCTCAGCATCTCGGAGGTGTACATGATCGGGTCCAGCGCGTTGAGCCGCGCGGGGTTGATCACGGAGACGACTGCTTCGTCTCCGTTTTGTTCAGACATGGAATTAACCCGGGTCGGGTTGTCCAGCCGCAGGTCGCTGCGAATGGAATCGGGAAACGCGGACACCGTGCCGAGCACCACGTCCAGCGCGAACTCCATGCCGTGCTCGGCGATCGTGTCGTACATGCGCGTCACGTTGGCGCGCCACGTCTGGTCGTACGCGAGGTCTCCGAAGATGTCAACCATGTCCAGAAACGCGGGGAGGCCGGAACCGCCGGGCCGGAACGGCGCGGTGACCCCTTGCGCGCCCATGTCCTTCACCTCCGCCCCGCTCTCAACCTCGCGCTTGACGAAGTGCGTCCACGACGCGACGTACAGCGCGAACGCGTCCATTGGTAGGCCCAAGGCGAGGCCTTCGCGAACGACGCCCGCGCCTTGCACCCGAAACTTTTCCGATCCGTCCATGGCGATGCGGTCGAGCTGGTCCTTCACGGCGACGTTCTCGAAACGTTCCAGAACGCTCTGGGCGTACGCCGGAATGCGATCGCACAGCGACTTCTCACGCATCTCCGGGTTGGTCCGTAGCGTCGGCGCGATCTCCTCGAGCATCACGAGCTCGAGGTACGATCGAATCTTGGAGTGGAGGCACGCCTCGTGGACGTGCGTGAGTCCCGCGAGGATGGCGGGGTAGCACATGGCGGAGTGCGTGACGTTGAGCAAGCGGACCTTCATGAGCTCGTGCGATACCACGTCCTTCGTCAGCGTCGCCCCGACCGTCTCCCACGGCGGCCGTGCGTCGTCGACGAAGTCATCCTCGATGACCCAGTGCTTGTAAGGCTCGCACATAACCGGCCACTGGTCCTCGAAGCCGTACTTGTCGGGCATCGTCGCGATGTCATCCCATGACGTCGCCGGGGTGATGCGGTCCACCATGGTGCTCGGGTACCGCACCTCGTTCTGCAGCCAAACCACGAACGCGTCGAGGCTGACGCTGCACAAACCCGCGCACACGAGCTCCTCCGCGGCGGACGTCATCCGAGCTTTACACACGTCGCCGTTGTGGGGCAAGTTGTCGCACGACATCAACGTGAACGGCCGGAGGCCGCGGTCGAAACGCACGGCCGCCGCCGCGCAGATGATGCCGAACGTCGAGGGCTTCGGGGCGTCGTCATCCCAAGGTACCTCGCCGTCCAGTTCGCCATTGAGGCCGCGTTCGATGAGCTTGAAGTCGCTCGCGTTGAGGGGGACGCGGTAGCCGAACTCCGTGATTGTCAGCGAGACAATCTTGATGTCCGCGCACGCCATCGCCTCGACGCACGCGAGCGGGTCCTCGAGGGCGAGGATCATGTCACGGATCGCGTACACCTCCTCGATCTCCGCCTTCATGTCGCTCACGTCGGTGCCGGACCTGGCGACGATGGGGTAGGTCCAGTCGTTGTCTCGGAGGTAGTCGCGCATCGCTACGTCGTTGGGCATGACTCCCACGCCGGTGGTGCACCAGTTCTTGGCGACGTCGAAGTTCTTGTCCAGCAGCTCGTTCATGAACGCCTGATGCGAGTTATCGGGGAAATCGACGGTGGTTAGTGAGAGGTGAAGTTTAGGGGAGTCGAGGGGTTGCTTTGCATTTTTTTTTTCCGGTTCGGGTTTGTGCTTGAGTGGTGATAAACCGCCGCAAAAGTAAGGGCTAGTGCGGCAAGATGGGGTCCCTTCCGCGCGAGTCCCGGCGTGGATCCGAGGCTTGAGATCCGCGGCCGGTGCGGTGGCCGTCCGGTACGGTCGTCGATGACTCGACAGCCGTGATGGACGGTACAGAAAATCCGTCGAGTGTGACGCGCGGTGGCTGGCGCCCGCGGGGATTCCGAGTCGGATGGTGCAATTCCACGTGGGATGTGTTACGAGGTCGTTTTCGACCACGAAGAGACGCGAGGTGTTCGGCGCGGTTTGGGGAAGGCGCGTACCTGCTGATGGGACCTGTGGAAGCCGCCGACGCCGATGTGCATCATGCCGCTCTTGCACGCGGCGCGGTCGACGATCGGCGGGGGCTTGAAGGTGACCTTGGGGAGGTCCGGGACGGTCCCGTCGGGGGAGGCTATCCTCCGAATCTCCGCCCGCACGACGAAACGGGCGTCGTTACCCCTTCTGGTTTGCGGCGTCGCGCGGACGCGCGACGCGCGCCGGAGCGCGAGTGGAGCGGCGAGCGCGGTCCTAAAGCCAATCATCGCTGCGACGTGCGCGGCCATCGTGCGTTTTTCGATCGTCCGTTCCGTCAGCCGCGCTTCGACACGACCGCGGCGACCAAAGAATCTGACGAGCCGAGTCGGCCGAGCTGGCTGGCGCTTCAAACTTCGCCTCTCAGCCACGTTTTTTGGTAAAAACGGGCTTTTCTCAGACGGATTCGCTTTTCACGGTCTTTAAACCGGCGCCTTTACTCGCGATACGGCGGTCTATAATTTCCGCGGCCATGACACACCAATTGTCAGAATCGGATTCTCGAGCTGACTCACTCGCCGTGCCGTGCGCGGTGCCGAGCGATCCATATGGGAAATCAGTCTGCGAGAATCTCAAATTAAAAGTCTTCGCGCGGAAACTCTGAATTCTCCGAGTCCCGCACAACATAAATCTAAAACGCGTCACCCATCAGCCGCAAAATGCACGTGTGACTTTTCGATTGAACGAGGTTCGATTGACCCCAGTGGGTTACCAGTCTGATAAAAATGTTTAAACGCCACGGCCGAAACGCGCCGCAACAGGGAGTCGATCGCTACACCGTAGGGTGGTGTCTCAATTTTGGGCCAAAGTTGGGACGTTTTTAGGAGCCCAGTATTTGTCACGTGTAGTGAACCTCCAAAACAGGGTTCTCACATCGCACGCGCACAGATTTTATCCCCCAGCCAATCAAAACGCGTCAAAGTATGAAAACTCTGAGAGCGCGTTTTCGTTTGACTGCCCAAAACGCGTGAAACAGTCGCCGCAGAAGAAACAGGGATGTCAAACCGGGCGAACCGGCACACCCACACGCGCTCGTGCCTCCACGACACACGTACGTTCGCGTGGAAAACATGTCGGGCACCGTCACCCGCACCGAGGCGGTCGCGTGCGACCGCGGAGATCTCAACACCGGCATCGTGCACTTCGGCGTCGGCGGTTTCCACCGCTCGCACCAGCAGGTCAGTTTCGTTTCGGAATTCACACGGTTCGGGAATGTCCGCGCGGATCCGGCGCGCGGTGGCGCGCCGAACGCGACCGTCCCGGAAATTTGACCCGATATCCGTCGACTCGATGCCACGACGCACCGACTTTGACCCGCGAATACCGCGTTCCACACTCAAACACCCACCGCTGACCCCCATCCGTCGCCTCGACTTCCCAACAATTCAACAGGCGTACACCGACGACTTGCTTCGTCAGGACTTCAACGCGGCGAAGGACTGGTGCTACACCGGCGTCGGTGTCCTCGAGTGGGACGCCAAGATGCGCGACTACCTGAAGAACAACGACTGGCGCTACCCCATCGTCGCCCGCGAGGGCACCGACGAACGCGCCATGGACATGCACGTCCACGAGGTGGTTACCCTCCGCGACATGCTCCTGTCCTTCGAAGATCCCGCCGCCGTGGTCAGGCTCCTGGCGGCTCCCTCCACCAAGATTGTCTCCCTGACCATCACCGAGTACGGCTACCGCGTCCCACTCAACGAGGGCGACCACAAGTTACTCGAGCTCGCCAACCAAGGCGTCCTCGAGGACCCATCCCTCTCCATGCCCGAGTCCCTCGACGCGAGCTGCGTCAAGGCTACCGTCTTCGGCCTCATCCTCTCGGCGCTTGCGATGCGTCACCGCCTCGGCCGCCGGCCCTTCACCGTCATGTCATGCGACAACCTCCCGCACAACGGCGACGTCGCCAAGAAGCGCGTCATCAACGCCGCGCGCGACGCACCGGAAATCGACGAATCACTCTGCCAGTGGCTCGAAGATGAGGTCAAGTACCCGAGCACCATGGTTGACCGCATCACCCCGGCTACGTCGCCGCAGGACATCAGCGACCTCAAGGAAAAGGCTGGCATCGAGGACCAGTGGCCGGTGATGTGCGAGCCGTACAAGCACTGGGTCATCGAGGATGACTTCGTCGACGGCGCACGGCCCGCGTGGGAACGCGTCGGCGCCCTACTGGTTCCCGACGTTCGACCCCACGAGCTCATGAAGGTTCGACTGCTCAACGTCACGCACTCTGCCCTCTGCTACGTCGGATCCCTCGCGTCCCTCACCAACGTCCACGAGGCTGTCACGCACAAGATGATCAAGCCCTACCTCCGTCGTTTAATGAACGAGGAGATCGCGGCGTCACTCCGCGCGGACCCCACCATGCCCGAAGAGCTCCTCGCCGTCCTCGACGAGTACACCGAGCTCGTGCTCTCGCGATTTGAAAACGTCGCCGTGAAAGATACACTCGACCGCGTCGCCATGGACGGCAGCGAGAAGTTCAGGGTGCAAGGCCGCGAGGTGATCATGGAGAGGCTGGCGCGTGAAGGCTCAGTGCGCGGCTTCGCGCTGTACGTCGCGTCATGGGCGCATTTCTTGAGGCGATCCGTCCGGGACGGGGAGAAGATTCGAGACGCATCCGCGGGATTGATCGCGGCGCCGTGGCAGATGGACAAGGAAAACACCGGCGTCGGGACGCAAGGCTTAGAGGCGTTCCTCGACATCGAAGAAGTGTTTGGCGTCCTCGCCAGGCACGAGGGATGGCGCGAGGCTGTCAAGCGGGAGTTTGCGGACATCGACGCCACCGGGTTGGAAGCTACGCTCCTCGGCGCCATCTTCGGCGTGGGTCACAACAGCAACGTGGATCTGTCGAGCATGGGACTGGAGCGCTCCAGGGAGCGCGCGAGCGGGACGTTCGCGCTGGACGAGACCTGCGTGGTGGATACGCACGAGACGGAGGAGTGGCGCGCCGACGACGAGGCGGCGGTGTTTGTCTCGCTCGAGGCGTGATCCCTCTTCTATGAAGTGCGCCGGCGAAGCATAGCGGGGGGTGACCAAACAAAAGCGGTTAATCTCCCCCCAGGCTTCAAGCGCTATACGCATACGATCGAAACGATCGAAACGCATACTACTGTACCTATTGGACGCGACCACTATTATGGTTCGCTTACCATGACACGATTCTTTTAGAACGCCATTTTGAATTCAACGTTGCATTGTTCTTCACACACGAGTGTCGAGTCCCCTCGCCTTCCCTATTCGCGCCGAGTCTTTTACGTAGTTAAAGGTTTTTTGCTTGCTTGCGTTTGATTGAATCTTCAAACTGTCCTAGTATTTTTTTTCGGGGGCCTCCCACCGCACTCCGCCGTTGAGGCCCACTTTTCGTCGCAAGTGTTGTACTCCGTTATTACAGGTCCGTCCGACCTCTTCCTGTTGATATACGTCGCCGCGCGTTCCCTCCGCCGCGGCCCCCCACCTGACACCCACACCCGTCGCATCACCTACCTCGGATTCACATCCTCGGCGCCGCAGTCGGAACCGGAACCCATCACGCCCGTGAACTCCGGGGTATAAATCTTATCCACGAGCGCGCTGTTGATGCCGCTGAAATCGAACGGCCGCGACAAACACTGCTCGTCGTCGCCGCAGTCCAACTTCAAATCGAGGAAAAAGTTTGCGACTGTGGGCAGATCCTGCATATCCGTGATGACCACGTCCGCGCCACGCCTGTTGATGCTCTTGCCACCCTTCATCAGCGCCTTCGCCTGCTCCTCGCGCCTATCGTGAGGGATGTGCGAACCGCCGACGTACCCGACGATCAAACCAATCTTGGCATTCGCCGCAGATCCCACGCCGGATACGGAATCCTCGACGGCGATGCAATTTTCAACCGGGCACTCCTCCGCCGCCGCAGCCTTGAGGTAGACGTCCGGCGCCGGCTTGTACTTCGGCGGGTCAAAGTCGCTGAAGCCGGAGTGGACCTTCTCTTCCGGGAAAAAGTCCGTTAACCGCGCCGTCTCGATGCACACGGGCACGCGGGGCTTTGGCGACGTGGTCGAAACCGCGTACTTGAACCCGGATATTTTCAAAAAGTTGAGCGCCTTGATGACGCCGTCGTTTGGCTTGGCCAACGCGGTGAGCGAGACGAGGGTCTCGTCGCGTGCTTTGTCGAGGATCGAGCCGTGGTCCTCGCGGACCATCTCGAAGGGTTGCAAGCCGAGCGCGGCGCGGTTGGAGTTGACAACTTGGATGATGTCGAAATCCTCCTGAAACTTTGACCGAACCTCCTCAATGGCGGGGAGCCCGACGGCGGCTCGATCGCTCTCCACCCTGTCGAACATGAGCTCGAACGCCTTGCCCGCGTTTAACCGGATGAACTCCTTCATGCGCTGCGGTGTGAGATCCTCGGCGAGGACGTTGGGGAAGTAAGGCGCGAGCTCCCAAAACGCAACCTCCATCGCGCACGTCTCCGTGTCTCCCAGCGTCCCGTCAAAGTCAAAGAGGATGGCAATGTCCGACGCCGCGTTGCATCGAATCTGCGTCTCGCGGATCTGCACCGCCGCCTGCTCTTCTTTCATGGCATCCTCGAGCGCCTGCATGGCCCGCGCGCGCTTGTCCACCGCGGCGAAAGGGCGAGCCTCGTCCACCAGAGCCTGAAGCGTCTCTGACATCTCGTCGACGTCCAGCCCAGCCTCCTTGAGGAGCGCCATCTGCGGGCACTCCTCGTCCCACCCCACAGTGAAGATATCGGACGTGATCGTGTCGAACGTGGGTAAGAGCCGGCCTTCGTAGCGAAGTGAAACGCCGCCGCCGAGAACCCTGGCGGTTGAATCCTCAATGCTGAAGAACCGGTCCAGCGTCGTCCGGAGCTGATCCAACAAAAACGGTATGAGCTCATCCGCGGATTCCTTGTTGTGCACGCGCATCATGGTGGGCAAGCCGTGCTCCCACATCAGCACCAGTAACTGCGCGACGCCCCACGTCCAGATCTCCTTGCGCTGCTCCTCCGTGACAGTCTCGTCGTCGAGGAGAGGGATCGCGAGGCACTTCTCGGGCGGCTGAAAATTTCGTTGGTTCTGCGCGTACGAGCACAGAGTTCTGAACGCGATCACGGTGTGCATGCCGTTCACGGTGAGCAGCTTCTTGCGGTAGAGATACCGCGAGTCCTTCTCGTTGTCGGGGTTGGAGACGTAGTCACCCGCGAGCGGTCCGTCGCCGTCGGCTCCCTCGCCGCTCTCCGGTTGGTTGAGCACGACGATGGATCCCTCGTGACCCTCCGCGGTCACCGCCACCTCGCGGCCGTCGTCGGCAACCTGTAAATCGACGCAGATGCGGTCCACCATGCACGGCACCGCCTCGATCTTGGTCCGAAGCGCGAATTGCAGCTTCTCAACCGACGAATGATCATTCTCACACGCGTACAGCACGGGCCGCGATTCGTCCTCGCAATCAGGGAGGTTCACCAGGAGGTTGACGAGGACGTCCACCGCGGGCCCCAAAGCGCAGCTGAAGCTCGTGGCTTGTGACACGAGCGGCGCGGTGAGGTCCACGTCCATGGAGAGTAAAAGAAAGCCTCGAGCGCCGTTGTCGAGGCCTTGCTTGAGGCATCCGAGCACGCCGTCTTCGCGCGCGCGGATGTCAGCCTCGGTGATGACGTGCAGGCCCCTGCCGCCGCACGAGCACTCGCCGTTGATCTGTGTTGTTTAAAGGGGTTTACGGGGTATGTATGCGTGGTCAGTGACGAGTTCTGAATGGAATGGCGTAAGACACGGAACATTCAGAAAAAAACCAAAATATCCCAGTCTGTTTGGCTATGGGCCGTGGTGCCCCAAACGGCGGGGATGCGCCCGCGGCGTGGGCGCGACGGCGCGCTTTCGTTGCGTTGGCACCCCCGCTCGTTCGTTTGGACGAAATGAGTGTTTGGGGCGAACCCGGCGAGATCCGGGGCGACCTGGGTGGATCGCGCGCGCGTGCGTTTCGCGCACGGCGCGTGGCTCGCCGCGCGTCGCATTTCAAATACGGGCCATTTGTCGATCGGGTCGTGAGAAAATCGCACCTTCACGGCGACGTGCTGCTGGGTCTCCTCCTCTCCGGCGATGATCGGATGCCAGACCTTGGAGGGTCTGTTCATGATGACGTACGGAGAGCCACTGCTCTCGAGCGCGGGCAACACGAGCCCGAACCCGAGCCTTCCCGCGCCGAAGTGCACGTGAAGCTTGTCTGTTGGAGAGGGGGTGGGGCGGTGCATGCGTAAGTTACTATTTCGCTAGGGTAAGGCGCCGCGGGTGCTTTCGAGGCGCGCGGGACGCACCGTCGGGTGATTTGAACACCGAAGCGAGCGGGTTAACGTCGGAGATGAAGTTCATCATGGAGCTGAACGGGTCGCCGCTCGCTCCGACGCCGGCCGCGCCCTCCTCCGTCGGCTGCTTGCTGCTCAGCGCGCTCCGCACGAGCGTGCTCTTTTTCTGAAGCCTTCGCTGCCGTCCTCGCGCGAGCGCCCGGGCGGGCGCGCGCGCGAGGCACGGATTCAACGAAAACGCGAGATTAGAGTTCATGGCTTGCACTCAGATACTCGCACAGTGCATTCGGAGACGTGTTGGGCGTCCAAGTGTCGTCTCGTCGTCGCCTCGCCGCGTCGTTGGCGCCAGGATTTATGGGACGAAGATGGTGACGTGCTCGAAATACCAGGCTCCAAAGACGAGTTATAGACTGGACAAACGTTCCCAACGTTTCGAGGTCAGGTCCAAGGGTCGCAGTGAGATGAGATAAAAAGCGTACGGTGGTCCCCTCGCTTCAAAAAATAGACCAAGAATCAGGGTTCGCGTTTTGTGATTTGTCATGTTCTGGCGCCAGTATGCCGGTCGCGCCAGTTCAAGCCCAGTCAGTGCAAATCGTGTTAGATTCTCTTTTCGAAATATCGGCGTGGGAGAAATATCCTCCGGAGGTGAAATATGGCCGTTTGAGTTGGCACCGTATGGGTAATTCACCTATGCTCGATGTGCGATTTGAATTAATAAACCGACGAAAACGAGGAATACCTCGGAAAGCGCGATCGGAAGATTCGAATTGCCAGTTGTACTCAGTCTGCGCAAAAGCCGCTTCTTTGCGCGCCATTTCATTGGTTTGGGCTTGCGTGGCGTGATATTCACCGGGAATGCCACGTCGTTGGCCACGATTGACGTAGGAGCAAACAGTCACGGGAACCGCCGAAAATTTAAAATATCGCGAATTGGACTCTCAGTTGTTTTTGCGCGATATTTATCTGACCGAACGCGCTGTGCGCGAGTCGGGCGAGTTTGAGTTTGCAGGTTCTCACGCTCTCGGGTCTCGATTACAAGGAAAGAATCTACACGGATGCCTTGTTCAACAGCACCGAAACAGGCTAAGCGCTCCATGTCGCCTCTTGACGACTGCGACATGGAGCTTCGTTCGGTGCTGTTGTTCCTTGGGTATCGAACCCCGAGAGCGTCACTCGAGCGCGTACCGTGCTGCTAAGGATTTGATCCAGGTCCGAGTGTGGACCTGTGGCACTGAACACGGGACGCGCTCGAGCCGACTGCGATCCGCGACGTCGACGCCGAGCTTCGTGCGGTATGCAGATCCACGCAGACGGCGTTAACAAGGTCCAGCCCAGGGCGAAGTGGTTCACGCACTGATGTAGAAGCAGAGAAGCTCAACAGTGGTGCGTGGAGCACGTCGCCCGGGGCTGCGAGATAACGCCGTCTGCGGGGAGCAAACATCAAATCAGATCGAGCAGTTCAACACGAAGCCAGGTGTCGACGGCGCGGGTCGCTTCTGTCTGTCCCACCACTCACGGGTACCCCCCACCCCCCGTAGTCTCCGCCACCGTGTGTGCCTCACCCTCACGCTCGACCTCCTGTCGCTCCACGAGCTCACGCACGTGGTACCCGCGGAGCAAATCCCAGTCCCTCGACACCTGTAAACAAAACACGACGTCATACCAATTGCCCATACGATAATTAAAATAAACTTACCGCGACGAGCGCGACGGATTCGTAAACCTGTTAACAAAACACGACGTCAAACTAATTGTACATACGGAAATACAAATAAACGTACCGAGATGAAGACGCACACGCGCCTGTCCTTTGGATCCGCGTGTTGGCTGAGATCCTGGGTGAAGTCCGGCGCGGGGAACATGGACGCCACCGCGTCGGTGAGCTCGCGCCGGGACACGTCGGCGTCGTGGCCGTGGTGTTCGTAGTGCATCGTCCACGGTATCGGATCCGCGGAGGAGTCGTGGTACCTGTTAACGTTAAATAGAACACGACGTCATTATAATTGCCCATACGAGAGA